>Ga0233450_10001136_pt1 | contig 28591 bp, 23 predicted proteins | sample 011ome_30_FD_189956 | JGI IMG/M metagenome (GOLD analysis project Ga0233450, IMG submission 189956) | Coastal salt marsh microbial communities from the Groves Creek Marsh, Skidaway Island, Georgia - 011501CT (spades assembly) | ecosystem: Environmental > Aquatic > Marine > Intertidal zone >... | reverse complement strand
TTGTAACATTAATGTAGGTTACAAGTGATACTCAATCATTAATATAAGTTTATAAAACCCCAAATGTAACGAGCTATGTTTTCTGTTATTTTTAGCTAAATAAAAGAATTACAGTGACTTAGTGATTAGTGTTGAATTTTCAAGAATACTTTTCATTTTGTTAACTCACTTGTATTTAATGCAATAATAATTTTTAAGGTATCTGAATAGTTACTTAAGTTTTACCCTATTAACAAGAAAATATTTCATTATGATTAACAAAATTATTTTATTCTCAATAAAAAACAAGCTCATTATAGGAATTATGATGATTGCTTGGATTGGTATTGGTATCTTCTCAATGAATCAAGTGCCAGTAGATGCCGTGCCTGACATCACAAACAATCAGGTTCAAGTAATTACCACTTCTCCAAACTTAGGAACGGAAGACATTGAAAAGTTTGTAACCTATCCTGTAGAATTGGCAATGGCAAATCTTCCTGGTGTTTTAGAGATTCGTTCTATTTCCCGTTTTGGTCTTTCGGTGGTAACCATTGTTTTTAAAGATGATATGGGAACCTATCTACCCCGACAATTGGTTTCAGAAAAATTGGCTGCTGTCAAAGACCAAATTCCTCAAAAATTTGGCGAACCGTTTATGGGACCTATTACAACAGGTCTTGGAGAAATTTATCAATATACCTTAGAGGTTAGTCCAGAGATGAAAGATAAATACGCCGATACAGATTTAAGAACCTATCAGGATTGGATTGTGAAAAGGCAAATGGCAATGCTTCCTGGAGTAGTAGAAGTGAATAGTTTTGGAGGAAGAGTTAAGCAATACGAAGTAGCTGTTGATCCTGATAGGTTAAAAAGTATGGGAATTACAATTGCTGATATTTTTGTCGCTCTTGAAATGAACAACGAAAACACTGGGGGAGCATACATCGTAAAAAACCATAAAGCCAATTTTATTAGAGGAGAAGGACTTGCTCGATCTATTAAAGACCTCAATAATATTGTAGTAAAAACGGAAAATGATGTTCCTGTCCTAATTAAAGATGTTGCTACCGTTCGTTTTGGACATGCTGTTCGTTTTGGGTCTTTCACAAAAAATGGTGAAGGTGATGCTGTTGGTGGAATGATATTGATGCTTAGAGGAGAAAATTCTAATGATGTCATTGTAAGGGTAAAAGACCGAGTGGTAGAGATAGAAAAGTCTTTACCTAAAGGAATTACCATTAAACCATTTATTGATAGAGCAACATTAATTGCAAAAACAACCAACACTGTTTTTTCAAATCTATTAGAAGGCGGATTAATTGTGATTTTTGTATTGGTATTGTTTCTCGGAAACTTTAGAGGTGGTTTAATAGTTGCTTCTACTATCCCCCTTTCTCTTCTTTTTGCCTACATTATGATGAACATTTTTGGGGTATGGTCAAACTTAATGAGTTTAGGGGCAATTGATTTTGGAATCATAGTAGATGGGGCAGTAATTATTGTGGAGAGTGTCGTCTTTTATACCCTTCAGCGAGTTAAGAAAATTCCTAGTGGAAAATTATCTCAGCATGATTTAGATGAAATTTCAAATAATTCTTCCAGTAAAATGATGAACGCAGCATTTTTTGGGCAGCTCATTATTCTAATTGTTTTTATTCCAATATTAACTTTACAGGGAGTTGAAGGAAAAATGTTTGCACCAATGGCAATGACATTTAGTTTTGCTGTCATCGGAGCAATGATCTTGTGTTTAACTTATGTGCCTATGATTTCTGCTTCGTTTATGAGTAAGAAACCTTCTCAAAAAGAAATGTGGGGCGACAAATTTATTCATTGGATGGCTGGAAAATACGAGCCAGTCTTAAAAAGGGCTTTAAGAAGCAAAAAAATAATACTTTCAGTTGCGGTCATTCTTTTAGTAGCAGCAGGTTATACTTTTTCAACAATGGGAGGTGAATTTGTCCCAAAATTAGATGAAGGAGACATTGCAATGCAAGCCTTATTAAAACCGGGTAGCTCATTAGAAGAAACCGAAAAAGTATCTTCTTTAATTGAAAAAACCATTTTAGATAATTTTCCTGAGGTAACCGAAATGGTTTCAAGAATTGGGGTAGCAGAATTACCTACCGATCCAATGCCAATGGATATTGCAGATATGTTCATTATGCTGAAACCGGAAAGTGAATGGGTTTCTGCTCAAAGCAAAGAAGAATTGATTGATAAAATTAAAGACAAATTAGCTTTTATTCCTGGTGTTAATTATGAATTTTCTCAACCGCTGGAACTTCGTTTTAATGAGTTAATGACGGGAGTTAGGCAAGATGTTGCCATTAAATTATTTGGCGATGATTTGGATCTATTAGCAATGTATGTTGAAAAAATGGCGAAAATCATTGGTACAGTTGATGGAGCGGCAGACATTAAAGCAGAAGCAACTAAAGGGCTTCCTCAAATGACTGTACAATACGAACGAGAAAAACTAGCTCAATACGGTTTGAATATTCAAGATTTAAATACCATTGTTAGAACTGCTTTTAGTGGTGAAACCGCTGGAGTTATTTTTGAAGGAGAAAAGCGATTTGACCTTGTTGTTCGGCTTAAAGATGAACATAAAAAAAGTATAGAAGACCTAAAAAATATCTACGTTTCCTTACCTAGTGGAGACCAAATACCAATAAAAGAAGTAGCCAATGTTAGTTACCAATCTGGTCCGATGCAAATTTCTCGTGAAGGTACTAATCGTAGAACTTATGTAGGAATTAATGTAAGGGGACGAGATGTAGAATCGGTGGTAAACGAAATTCAAGAAAAATTGGATGCTGAACTGGATTTACCTCCTGGTTATTATTTAAAATATGGTGGTTCTTTTGAGAACTTACAACGAGCAAAAGCAAGGTTAATGATTGTTGTTCCTATTGCTCTAGCATTAATTTTTTTGCTACTTTATTTTGCTTTAAAATCATTTAGTCAAACAATAATGATTTATATGGCAATACCGCTTTCCGCTATTGGTGGAATATTTTCATTATGGTTAAGAGATATGCCTTTTAGTATCTCTGCCGGAGTTGGATTTATTGTGTTATTTGGAGTTGCCGTCCTAAACGGTCTCGTCCTTATTACCAGTATGAACGATCTTAAAAAGGAAGGTATGGGTCTAAAAGAACGGATAATAAAAGGAACAAAGGAAAGGATTCGTCCTATTTTCCTTACCGCATCAACAGATATTTTAGGCTTTTTGCCAATGGCTATTTCAACTTCATCAGGAGCTGAAGTGCAACGACCATTGGCAACTGTTGTAATTGGAGGGATGTTAACAGCATCATTACTTACCCTTATTGTTATTCCAATTTTGTACGACATTATAGAATCAAGAGCTGAAAAAAAGTTATTGAAAAAAGGGAACAATGAAGCGTTAAATTTAGGAGGAGTAGGTTTGGCTTCTTTTTTAATTGTGCCATTAATTGGTACTTTTTTATTGTTCGGACAAACAGGTCAAGCTCAAACGGATACTGTAAATCAGTTTAGTTTAGAAAAAGCTATTACTTATGGTTTGAGTAATAATGGAAATGTAAAATCTGCTGACATAGAAATTGAACGGTTAAAATTACTGAAAAGAACATCATTTGATTTGGGTAAAACCGATGTTGGTCTGCAATACGGAAAATACAATAGCTTTGAAAATGATTTTGCTTTTTCAATAGACCAAAATTTTCAATTCCCTAAAGTTTATACGAGCAAAAGCGAATTGGCAAAAGCGAATATAAGAGCGGGGGAGTTTGAAAAAGCAATTACTGAAAATGAGTTAGTAAAAGAAATAAAACTGACCTGGTATCAACTGGCTTACTTAATGGATAAAAACAAGTTGCTTATCTATCAAGACAGTATGTATGTAAAGTTTTTAAAAGCTACTCAATTAAGGTATCAAACAGAAGCAGGAACTTTATTGGAGAAAGTTACGGTTGAATCTAAAGTTACAGCTATAAAAGCGGTAATATTTCAGAATGAAGCCAATATAAAAAGCTATCAAAAAAGACTTCAAATACTTTTAAATAGCCCTACTCCAGTGGATATAATTGTCGATTCTAAACCTAAAAAAGAATTAAATTTATCCTTAGATACAGTCATTATTTCAAGCAATCCGAACTTAGGATTGCTAACCAATTTAATTACGGTTAGGGAAAAAGAAAAATTGGTGAATAAAGCACAACTTTTACCTGACTTTTCAATTGGCTACTTTAATCAATCCTTAATAGGGAATTTTAATGTAAATGGTAGTGACCAATTTTTTGGGAGTAGTCAACGATTTACAGGTGTGCAAGCTACTATTTCAGTTCCTATTTGGGCAAGACCAGATTTGGCTCGAATAAAAGCAGCAAAACTTAATCAGCAAAGAGCAGAAACGGAAGCAAGTTATTATCAAACTGCTTTATTGGGAGAATACGAACGAGTAGTTCAAGATTACTTGAAGTATAAATACACCATTGAAACTTATGAAACCAATGCTTTGCCACAAGCAGAGTTAATCTTATCAAATGCTACCAAAAGTTTTGAAGGTGGAGCCATTGATTATGTGGAATACATTCAGGGATTAAGTAATGGACTTGAAATTAAATACGGCTACTTAAATATTCTCAACCAATACAATCAATCAATTATTGCGATAGAATATTTAGCTGGAAAGTAATCAATTAATAAAAAATTCAAATTAGAATAAAAACATAAATCATGAAAACGAACATAAAATTAATCATCGGAATATTTACAATAGCAGTATTAATGTCTGCGTGTGGTTCTTCCTCAACTGGAGAAACAGAGGAGCATGGAGAGCATGGAGAACATGAAGAAGGGCATGGAGAAGAAGGTGTGGTTTCTTTAACAGAACAACAAATGGATGCTATTGGATTAAAAATCGTAAGCATTGAAAACCGAAACCTTACCTCAGGTATTCAAGCATCAGGAAAATTAAAATTAGCTCCACAAGATAAAGCTGATATTAGCCCTGTATTGGGTGGGATAATTAAAGAGTTGAGAGTTTTTGAGGGAGATAAAGTAAAAAAAGGACAAATATTAGCTACTTTAGAACATCCTGATTTTATTCAATTGCAACAAGATTATATCAATACGATTAATAATCTGGAATACCTTGAAAAAGAATATGAAAGACAAAAAAAATTGTATGAAGAAAAAGTAGGTTCTGGTAAAGATTTTCAAAAAATTACAGCCGAATACAACAATAGTAAATCAACTGTGCAAGGGTTAAAAATTAAACTACGAATGATAGGGCTTAATGAATCTGAGGTTGCAAAAGGAAAAGTATTTTCAACAATACCTATTACTGCCCCACTAAGCGGAACAATCAGTCTTGTTGAAACAAATATTGGAGCATTTGTAGAGCCTTTATCTAAAGTATTTGAGATAGTAAATAATGATAAAATTCATGCTGATTTGATGGTGTATGAAAAAGACATCAGTAAAATTAAAATAGGACAAAAAATTTATTTTACTACATCAAGTCTTATGGGACAAGAGTTAGAGGGGGAAATATATGCGATAAGCCCGGCTTTTAAAAATGATCCAAAAGCAATACACGTTCATGCCAATATCGCTACAAAAAACATTGATCTAATATCAGGAATGTACATTCAAGGGAGAATTGTTGCAGAAAACATAATGACATCTGTACTTCCTGAACAAGCAATTGTTACTGAAGATGAAAAAACGTACATCTTCGTTAAAAAGAGAGGCGAAGCACACGATCATGGACATGAAAAAGAAGAGGTTACCACCAAAGAACACGACCACGATGAGCATGCAGAAGAGGAAGCCATAGATAACGATGAGGATCACGGACATGCAGAGCATGAAGAAGGTAAATGGGAATTTGAAATGGTAGAAGTGATAACTGGTATTGCCAGTAATGGGTACATTGAAATAAAACTGCTAAAACCTTTACCTAAAGGTGCTGAAATTGCAGGAAATGGAGCTTATTATTTATTGGCAGAAATGGGTAAAGGTGAAACCGAGCACAGTCATTAATCCGTAATTTTTCATATTACAGATAGTGAAGTTGCAAATTAGAATTGGTGTGTGCGAATGAGGATGTAGATGAAATAATAGCCACTATTACCAAGTATGAAAAAACCCATGAACCAGGAGATTGTATTATTTATATCTCTGGTATAGAAAAAGCCATAAAGCTGAAAATGGTTAATTCAAAGAAAAGTATTTTATCTAATAAAGTGTTACTTGAATATTGATTTAGTGCTTTACCTATTTTCTCCATAGAGCTTTTGTATTTATCAAAAGCCTCTGTGATCTGAAACATATCAATCATATGTATTTTCTCTCCATCGTCTGTTCGATCTATTCGTTTGGTTATATAGGATAATTCACCCGATTGTAACCGAATTAAACTTGATGGAACAACTCGTATTCCAAAAGCTTCGGCAATTCGCATAGTCACATGCTCATTTTCAGGCATTTCAGCAAAATTTTCAGAGGGCGGTTTAAAAATATAATTCCCTCCTAATGCTCCAACAACAGTTAATCGAGCATCAGGATTTTCTTGAGTTTCTTTTATTACTGACATTGATAATTTAGGTTGAACACCTGGTACAGCCACGCTTCGCTCAACAACATTCTTTGCCAGGTCAGACATTTGAGCTATGCTATAGGATAGTGCAGGAGCTTCTTTTGTGCCGAAGAATTCTAGACTACATTTCTCATGGAAATCCACTTCCTCATCTAGTTCCTTGTAACAGTATAAACACTTATGCTTCATTTTCTTCTGGTATTGGTATAACACTAACAGCTCCTATGCAGTTTTGACAACAGGCCAATAATAATCCCATTCTATCATTACGGTTTATTTTCCAGTTTTTAGAAGCTATATCTAATAACCAACCTTCAGGAATGAGGCCTTCAAAAAAAGGAAAGAGCCTTTTTTCTACATAAAAATTATTTGATACTGGCAGTGTGAATGTGATAAATTGATTAGGGTAATTCTTTACATAATCATTGTCATATTGAAAAACGAATTCACCATCATCTGTCTCTGTGAGAATACCAGCTAGTTGATCTTTATATTTTATTTCAGCTCTTCTCATATCTTTTAATCATTGTTGTGTAATTCTTTACTGCTCACAGGTGCTAGCTCATGTCCAAACATTTTAAGGACTAGATTAACTTTGTCCAGGTTCATGTTGGATTTTCCTTGTTCTATTTTGCGTACAACGGTTAGCGCTACACCGGTGCGTTCAGCGAATTCTTCCTGTGTTAAATTAACTTCTTTTCTGCGTTCTTTAACGAATTCTGATAATTGCTTCATTATATGCATTTAGATATAGTTTTAGGTAAATATACATTATTATATGTAAATGCATATATAAAAGCTCTTTTATATGTAATTATATGTAAATCCATATAATCGTTAAGTGTTTTCAATCTCTAGCCATCTATCTAACATCTGCTGAGCTGCCTGTTCTTCATCAATTTTAATGTATTGTAGAAACGATCTTTCATCGCTATGCCCACTTATTTTTCGAATAAGTATTGAGGGCATTCCTTTTAGAAATTGATTGGTGCAGAAGGATCTTCGACAAGTGTGGCTCGAAATGAAATGGTACTTCATTTTACTTTCCGGTATTTTTTTATTTCCAATTACCTTTATTTTAGTCTGATACTCTTTTATATCAGCCAGTTTTCCAATTGTTTTAATATGTTTATTGAATTGATGGCTAGGTATACATAAAGGTAGATTATTAGTGTGTTTTTCTAATAAGGAACGAAGCCTTTGGGATATCGGAATGACAACATTATCTAATGTCTTTTTCATCGTTATTCTAATAAACTTATCGGAAATATGTTCTTTGGATAATCTAGATAAATCCGAATATCGTAAACCTGTTTCGCAGCCTATTATAAATAGATCTCTTATTTCTTCGAATAGCTTATTGTCTGATAGATCCAATTCATGCATGTCTTCAAGCTCTTTTTCAGAGATGTAAATATCCGTAGCTTTTGAATTTAGCACTTTGAATGCGGATAGGTCAATAGGTTGAATTGTCCCATTCCTCATACAGTAATTAAGAAATACTTTTAGGTTTTTGATTAATTTGCCGACTGTGCTTTTTTGCATTCCTATTTCGCCCTTTGGTTTTTTGACTACATATTCTAAATAGTGGACAAATTGATCGTAGAATTTTTCATTGATGTCGCCAAACATTATTGATTTCTTCGATTTTTCTTCAAAACCTTTAAGGTGCTTAGATAGTGAGTTGTAATCCTTGACAACGTCCTTGACTACTTGACTCCTTTTTGTTTCTATAAATTCTTCAAATCTTTCAAAAAAGCTAAGAGTTTGTTTTTTCTCTGGAGATGTACGTAAGTAGAATTGGTCTTCAACATAAGAAAGAGTAGGAGAGACACCTTTCAGAATTGAATCATCAACGATTCTTTCCATTTTGTGCTTCAGGGTTTTTAAATAGCTATTTAATTCTTTATGCAATTGATGACTTCTTCGAACTTCTCTTAGATCATTGTTCCAATATTGAGGTTCGATATATTTACCTGTTTTAATTAGCTTTCTTTTTTCTCTGGAGAAATAGTATTCAAGATAGATAGGTGTAGTACCATCTCTTTTTGTGTAATTTTTTTTAACGGAAAGTAGAACGGTATGCATAGGTCTTATTTATAAATATTAAACTGTCACGCAATTGTGATGCAAAGTTGAGTATTAACTAAATAAAGCCGAGTAAAGAAAAAAACGTGTTTTCGGTCCTAAATCTTGATTTTAGTAAGATGGAGTAAAATAAGATAATTTTTTTTCACACTATTTTTTGTCCCGTCCAGACCGCAAAAAGCTTCATCATAACGATGGAGCTTTTTTCGTTTAAAGCCTACTTAATTGATGTTTCAGATAATAAAAAGGCAAAAAAATAGAGGAAAAGAATAATTAAATAATTTTCCTAACTTTACCCTACTATGGCAATAATAGATGTATTAAAGTACGATGGCCCTAATGATGTCCTTGTTTGGAAATGGCGTTCCGAATCAAGTTCCTCTCGCGAGGAAGAGTTAAGAATGGGTTCTCAATTAATTGTAAATCAATCACAGGAGGCATGTTTTTTCAAAGGAGGAGAACTACTGGATGTTTTTGGTCCGGGAACACATACTTTATCGACCAAAAACCTTCCTTTTTTATCCAAACTAGTGGGGTTGGTTTATGGAGGAGAAACCCCTTTTTCTGCTGAGGTGTATTTTGTGAACAAAACAGTTTCCATGGATGCCAAGTTTGGCCTGATCCCATTCAATATGGTGGAGCCAACTTTTAAAGTACCCATACCTGTTTCTTGCAGAGGTTCTTTTGCATTAATGGTGAAAGATTCTAAGCGATTTTTAACCAATATGATTGGTACGGTTAAAGATTTTAATACAAAAACGCTATCAGAATTATTTCGAGGCGTTATTTCGGAAAATGTAAAGAACACAATTACAAAAATAAGTCGTGAGCAGAACCTAAGCCCTCTTGAGCTAGAGTCGATTGTTTACGAAGTAGGTACTGCAGTTAAATCTATAATTAATGAACATTTGAAGGAATTTGGGATTGAGATTAAGCTTTTTAATATTGAATCGATTCCAGTAATAGATGAAGATCAACGGGTAAAAGATGTAGTTGCGCAGTTTCAGAAAATTATGGTTGCAGATGTTGATGAACGAATGCGTTTGAAACGTAGAGCTGAAAATTTAGAAGTATATAAAGTAGAGAGAAGTTTTGATACTACTGAAAAAGCAGCTGAGAATCTCGGAGGTGGAGAAGGTGGTGATGCTGGAGGAGCTGGCGGTATAATAGGTACGATGATCGGATTAGGAATGGTGAATCCAATAGCTCAACAAATGGGAGATATGATGGCGAAGAATACTCCTAATACGCATCAAGGAGGTTCTGTCTCTGCTAGCGAAGAGGCAATAAAATTACTTAAGCAATTGGGGGAGTTGAAGGATGCAGGCGTTTTAACGGAGGATGAGTTTGCTCAAAAGAAGAAAGAACTGTTAGAAAAACTAAAATAATAAGGCAATACAATGAAAAATATTTTTCTCGTCGGTGGTATTTTGGCAATCTTGTTCAATTCTTTGATAGGATTAATTATGACAAAATATCCACCATTTAATTGGTTGTTAGCAGATGTCAGTATTTTTCTTACTGCTGGTTTGATATATGCTTTATACACCAAATATTTAGACAACGCTTTTAAGACTGTATTTACGTTTTTATTTTTAATCTCAGGATCGGTACGGTATTTACTTTGTCTGTTTGCAAAGTCGGAGATCGAGAATAATTGGTTAATTATAATTTTAGCTGGGTTATTTGTTTTGGAGGTACTGATATTTGTTTTCGGATTAGCTTTAAGAAATAAATAGATGTATAGCGAGGAAATAGAAAAGTTGATTAAATATGCCATAGTCGACGGAAAAGTTTCAAGTAAAGAGCGCAAGATTCTTTTAAGAAAAGCTGCCGAATTGGGTATAGCGAAAGATGAATTTGAAATGGTCTTAGATGCACGCATCTATGAAGTAAATAATCAGAATAAAAACGTAGAAAAAGGCTCTTCTGGACATCAAAAGCAACCAGTCAAGTCTGCTAAATGTCCTAACTGCCAAGCGGTCATTGATTCTTATTCAACTACTTGTAGCTACTGCAACCATTCAATAGTGGGAAGAGCCTCCAATTCATCAATTCAGCATTTATTTGTTTTGCTTACGAAGGCTGAATCTAAAAGAAGGCAAAGTTCAGGATCTTTCCTATCTTCTTTAGGTAATTTTTATGCCAAAGCTTTAACCATAGGACCAAACAAAATAGATCGAGAAAAAATGGAAATTATATCAAGTTTTCCAATACCCACAACAAAAGCCGATATTCTCGAGTTTATTTCATTGGCCTACCCAAAAGCAAAGCAGTCAGGTAATTGCTTTACGCGATATGCAGATAAAAACAAATTGCACAATGAATTTGCGCTGGTATGGAAAAATAAATGCAGGCAAATCATCATGAAAGCAAAGTTTTCGATGAAGGATGACCCCGAAACTTTAAACGAGGTATTATATTACGCTAAGAAACTGGGGATAGATTAGTATGTACCTTTTCTATAACCCGCATTGCTGCTTCTTCTCCAGAAACGATAGCGGCATTTAAAGAGCCATTCAATTGAGAATCTCCAGCTAGAAAAATGTTTTCCGCTAAACCTGTTTGCGCTGGTTTTACAGAGCATTGCAAGTCCTTCAAGTTTGGTAGCGCCCGTGGGATGTAATAGTGCTTAATAAATCTACCAGTTTCAATTCCGCAGTATTCTTTTAGCTCCCGCTGCACGCGTTCAATAATTTTAGATTTCTCCAAATTTTTATCATCGACAACTGTAACGGATAGCAACTCTTTTTTTCCTCTATTATGGGTTTTCAGGCTGGTGTGATAAAAGATATTGTTTATTAAAGCTTCTTTTTTGGGTATTAAACCAATCAATTTTTTTTGAATGATTTTATTACCAGTTTCAAAATACAACACATGACAAGACTTCCAACCGGTAACCGGGTTTCTTGCATTTGAAAGCAAATTGGTAGCGTCTATGGTAAAGCTAGTTTTCAATTTTGTTTTGTCATCGAGCGTTATTTCGTTGTTTTCTATGGATACTACCTTTGTGTTAAACTTAAATGCAGTGTTATTCAGATTTTTGAAAAGTTGCTTAGGAATGGCCTCAATGCCCGATTTAGGAAGAGAAGCATGCCCCTCACCGAACATTTTGTAAACAAATTCGAACATTCTACTGGATGTTTCCAAATGGGGTTCGAGAAAAATTCCAGAAAAAAAAGGTTGGAAGAAATCAGTAATTATTTCAGCTGAAAATCCCAGATCAGTCAAATAGGAGAGTGTTGATTTTTCGTTCTCCGAAAATATTTGATTTAAGCTTTTTTTCTTCAATCGATTATTCAATTTTACTATTTTAAACTTATCCGATAAAGTTCCGATTCCAGATAAAAGGGTAGGGAATAACAGAGATTTGTTTTTTATTGGATCTCCTATTATTTTTTGCCTCTTGTTTTTAAAAATAGATGCTCCGGGTAAAAACAACTGTAAATCTAAAGATGCAAAATCAAGGTAATTTTGAGCAGCAGGATAAGCAGTAAGCAGTACTTGGAATCCATGGTCTAGTTGATAGCCATCTACAATGTCCGTTTTTAACCTTCCTCCGGGCCGGTCTGTAGCCTCTAAGATTAAAGGGTTAAATCCATTTTTTTCAAGAACAGTGGCTGCAATCAATCCGCTTATTCCTGCTCCTACAATATGTATTTTTTCCATTTTTTCTTTTTCCAAATCTTACAAAATAAATGTCTCTGCTTAGTTTCGAGCACTAACCGTCATAGTATTCTAAATTTAGCGCTTCGTTTTTAAAATTCATCATTTTCTTGATAAACTTTTTGTTGTCTGTATAATGTCGACTTTTTTTAAACTGAATGAACTCTCCGTTACAATGAATGCTAAATGTTTCAGTGCTGAATATTGTTAAACGATAATAGGGAATTGTCCAAGAATATCGGTCTAACCGGTTAGCAAAATGAATAATGATACCTTTTGGCCTTAATTCAATATTTGCATAATTGGTATCTGTCGATTGCATGTTTTTCGGCTTTAGAGACGCGCTAATTTCATTTATTACCAATCTGCCAGAGCCAATACCTTTTAGCTTTATTTTTTCCAATAATGAATAGGCTTTACCCAGCATTTCATTGCTTTTTTTTTCGTAATCTTTGTTTCTGTAGCTTGTGTTGAATAGCATAATTTTTATTTTTTAGTTCTGAATATTTAATGACTCTAGGTAGTTTGACGCATTTTCAAGATGACTTTGCTGTTTTTCTTTTGGCATTTTATCATACATTCTAACCAGCATTCCCAACCTAGGATTGGATGAAAAGAATGAACGATGTGTATCCATAAACCTCCAAAAAAGACCGTCCCAAGTCGCTTGCCATTCTCCTTTTTTATAGTTACTCATTTTCATAAGGTAGTTACTACCACTTATATAGGGCTTAGTAGCCATCAGTCCACCATCTGCAAATTGGCTCATGCCATAAATGTTTGTAACCATTACCCAATCATAGGAATCAATAAATAACTCCATAAACCATCGATAAACTTCATCTGGGTCAAATTCGCAAAGCATCATAAAATTACCGATTACCATCAAGCGTTCTATATGATTGCAATAACCAGTTTGTAGAATTTTTTTTATGGTTTTATCTATTGGCGGTATACCGGTTGTTCCGTCATAAAAGGAGCTCGGTATTTTTTTGTCAAAATTCCAGAAGTTGGTTGTTCGCTCTTCGCTGCCTCTGCATTCATACATACCCCTTATAAATTCTCTCCAGCCAATTATTTGCCGCACAAAACCCTCTGTCGAATTAATTGGTATATCGTTATCGGTTGCATATTTTAAGCAGGCCTCAATAACTTCATTAGGCGTAATTAGACCAACGTTGAGCATTGGAGTTAATACGCTGTGGTTGAGAATGGAATTTTCGGCAATAATTGCGTCTTCGTAAACACCGAATTCAGAAAAGCGTTGTTCAAAAAACTGATTGAGCCAATCTTTTGAAGATTTAAAACTGCTTGGATAAAGCGGATATTCAGTAAGGCTACCTAAGTGATTGTTAAAGTGCTTTTCTACATATGTTTTTGCTTCTTCATAATATGGGTCGATATCAGGAAATATTATAGCTGGCGGTTGCTTTTTGGCTGGATATTTTTTTCTATTTTCTGTATCGAATGTCCATTTCCCTCCGGTTGGTTTTCCATCCGATTCAATTAATATGTTCCGTTTTTTCCGTTGTTCTTTGTAAAAATTGGTTTGATGGTATTTCTTTTTATCGCTTTTAAAAAATTCAGTCAGTTCTAATTTTGAATTCAAAAACAACTTGGATTCATATATTTCTGTTGAAATGTCATATTTTAAACAACCTGCAGTTATTCTTTTATTGAGCCAATTATCTGCAGGTTCTATATAGTTGATATGCTCAACACCTCGCCGCTTCAGCTCGGGAATAAGTAATCTAACATCGCAGATACTTTCGGTTGCTTCAACATACACTACTTCAATGTTTTTTTCTGTACTAAGAAAAGCTGCATAGCTTTTCATGGTAGTCCGATGATAGGCTATTTTTTGTTTGTGAAAAGGGTAATGCTTGAAAAATAGGTATTCTTCCACTAAATATATCGGTCCTTCACCATTGAAAAGAGGAGATTCTTCAAAAAGTTGATGCGGGAATATTAGATTTATTTGCTTCATTTTGTTTTATTTCTTCTACAACGTTCACTGCAATATTTTACTTCATTCCAGTTTTTTTTCCATTTTCTTCGCCATGTAAATGGCAGCTTACAAACGACACATATTTTTTCTGGTAGATATTCTTTTTTCACGCTAAAATATTAGTTCATTGTTTTTCCTTCTTTTCTAGGCTCTTCTGATTTCGTTTTACATGTGTATTCAGTATGCGCCATTTTTCTTTTTGTACTTCAGGGTGTTTTTTATGTGTCCAAATTTTATTTCTAGCTTTTCGGGCACTTTCTTGCAGGTCTACAATCGGTAATGGATAATCTTTACCTAGAGTAACTTCACAAAACATTTGCTCCATCGAAGTCATTTTCCATGGTTCATGAATATTTAATTCCGGTACATTGCGGAGTTCAGGAATCCATTTCTTTATGAAAGATCCATCCGGATCGTGCTCAATTGAGTTTTTTACAGGATTATACAGGCGCACGGTATTGATTCCAGTTGTTCCAGCTTGCATCTGAAATTGAGGGTAATGTATTCCAGGCTCATAGTCTAAAAATTGTTTTGCTAAAAAATACACTCCATCTCTCCAATCTTGATCCAGATTAAATGCTAAAAAAGAAACCACCATGGCTCTCATTCTAAAATTTATCCAACCTGTAGATTTCACCGCACGCATACAGGCATCAACCAAAGGATAACCGGTTGTACCCGTTTTCCACGCATTTATGAAGCTTTCGTTTTTCTGATGATCTAAAAGTTCATATCCTCTATTTAGGCAAATCGTTTCATAGCTGCACTCTACCTCAAATTTTTGAATGAAATGGCAATGCCAATGCAAACGAGTGAGCATTGCCCTAAAAGCTCCTTTGTTTTCTGCTCTATTTGGGTGTTTAACTACAAATTGATAGACTTGTTTAATGCTTAAATTTCCCCAAGCCAAATAGGGCGATAGTCTACTGCAAGAAGTTCGACTTTCTGTTGGTTTAGAAATGTGTTTATGGTAATTGAACCCTCTTTTACTTGCAAAGGAATGAAGGTACCTCCAAGCACTGTTTTCTCCTGCTGGTTGGAATTCTTCGGGATATATCTCGTATTGTTCTTTTAGTTTTTTTGGCAGTATAAACGGGTGTTCAATCGTTTCGTTATTCGCTATAGAATATTGGTTGTTATGTATGGGAGAAAGAATTTTATCATGCCAGTTTTTATTCCAGTTATCCCTGTTTTTTATGCCTCTTATGATTCCGTCTCTTTGCGATTCACTCCAAGTTATTTGATACCTTTGGCAGAGTAGCTTGATTTCTTTGTCACGTTTCCAAGTAATCTCGGTTCCGCTCTCTTGGTAGCTGAAAAGAGTTTTTATTTCAAACAGTGATGAAAAGTATTCAAATATATCGACTGCTTTTCCATAAAAGATTTCTACGGATCTATTGTAGGGCTTTAGTTTTTTGTTTATTGCTAAAATAGAGTGGTATATAAACTGTAAGTGCCGTAAACTGGTATCCGCATAATTTATGATGGAAGGTTCGAATAAATAGATAATACGGTATGGAATACTCTCCTTTTCCGCATTTGCTAGTGGTTCGTGATCCTGAGAACGAAGATCCCGCTTTAACCAAACAATATTTACTGGTTCTTTTTTCAATAGTCTAACTGCTTTTTACATTTTTTCCAAAAGGAGAAAAAAGAGGAGTGATAGCCTTTCACATCAAACATCCAATCTCTATTAACTTGGATTCCTTGGTAATGATTATTTAAGGGATGTTCTTTGAAGTGTATATCTTTCAGCTCGTATTTATCCACGAGGTCGTCAAATTCTCCCACATAGAGCTGAACTTGATCAATGTTTTCATTTGAAAAATTTGTGATAAAATCAAGCGTTTTTTTACTAATCGGATGATTAGAAAAATGCGAAGGCTCAATTAGTAATATTCTGTTTGCTACAATGTCCTTGTCCCATTCTGGGTCAAGATTATAAAAGTTATAGATGTATGTTGGTAGTGCTATTTTTATTTCTATTTCTTTTTGCTCTGGTAATGGTGTTTCCAATTTTATCGAAGAGGTTTTTTTCAAAACTTCTGGTACTTCCATGGAGCTAAATGCTTCGTATGGAACATCCAAAAAAGTATTCTTTTGATTGGTAAAACAGTATCTATTAATGTTGTCTTGGTTGGCTACATATTTTTTGTTTGCATTCGCTCCGGCTACCCATTGCCAGCTGAGCGTATTACTCGCCCAATCTGCATCTAGTAAATGGTAGTACATCCACTTAGCGGGTTTCTTCCAATGGCTTTGACCGATATTGCAGGCAATGGATGCGATGTACATTCGCAAATGGTTGTGTAAGTATCCGGTTTCATAAAATGTACTGATTGCTTTGTCTATTGCTATAATTCCCGTGTTTGCTTCTACAATAGCATCAGAAATGCTGTGGTTTGCTATGGGAGTTTGTGCATTTTTCAGATCCTCATTTATAGCTGTTTTTTTTGAAATAGCAATTTGTTGCCAATAATCTCTCCAAGCCAATTCTTGAATAAATTTTTCAATCTTCGATGGATTGTAGCCTCTATTTAAAACTTCAGAAAGAATAAATTTTGTGGATATTATGCCTCGCGAAATATAGGGTGATAAATAGGTAACCGACCCGTTTAAATAGTTTCGTGTTGATGCATATTTAACCGGATCTATCTTTCTTATTCGCTGCAGAACCTCTTGACAGTTTGTTGGAAATATTGAATATTCTTCTTGAAATAAATTCATCTATCTTTTACTTATTTTATTTCCAGTGATTGCTCTCTGTCGCGAACACTTAAAGCGCGTAACTTCCGAGCCTCTCTTGTAAAGATGCTTCTGACTAACGCCGCTATTTACACGCTTTCTCCAGCGTTTAAAACTTGAATTTTTCAGGTTGTTTCGCATTATCTTGATCACCTCTTTCTCAGGTAAGTCAAATTGAAAGCATATCGCTTCGAATGGTGTTCGGTCTTCCCAAGCCATCTCAATAATTCGATCTAATTCTTGTTCTGTAAAACGTGTTCTATTTTTCATCCACTTTTGTTTGGCTGTATTGACTTTCAATTGTTTTGTGGTTTTAAGCTGTTCAACTGAATTACTGTAAAGTTACAACTTTGTTTAATGTTTTTGCAAATTTATTAAACAAAAAAAAGAGCTTTCATTTACGAAAGCTCTTTTTTTTGTAAAATATCAGAAAAATTAAAAGGTGAACATAAGACCTAGATTGGTGTTGAAGTCTTTTGCCTGAAGCGATGAGGGAGGTTCACTATCGTAACGGATTTCAAAATCACAACTCAGTGTCATCCATTTATTAATGGAAAAAAAAGCACCATAATTTTTATTTTATATAGGATTCAGAGCGCTATGTCCTTCTGGTATTATAATCAAACTCCGTATGATAGGTCATATAGCAAAAAAAGACTCATTAAGTATTAAACCTAATGAGTCGTCTTTAGTAGCGGGGACAGGACTCGAACCTATGACCTTCGGGTTATGAGCCCGACGAGCTACCAACTGCTCCACCCCGCAATGTTGTGTGTACAAAGATAATTTTTGTTTCTTTGTATCCAATTAAAAATGGAATAAAAATTTTCAAATGCACAAATCAGGTTTTGTTAATATAGTCGGAAGCCCCAATGTTGGGAAATCTACGCTTATGAATAAGTTGGTGGGAGAGAAGCTTTCGATCATAACTTCAAAGCAACAAACCACGCGTCATAGAATAATGGGAATCGTCAATGGAGACCACCATCAAATTGTGTTTTCAGATACACCAGGAGTCTTAAACCCTCATTATAAATTGCACGAGAGCATGATGCGTTTCGTTTCAAGTGCGCTGCAAGATGCCGATATTATTCTTTTTGTAACCGATATTTTTGAAACAGAAATGAATCATAAAGAGACACTCGAAAGAATAAAAACGCATAGCGCACCCGTTCTTGTTCTCATGAATAAAATTGATTTAGCAAAGGATCCTGCAGACCTAGAGAAAAAGGTAAATTACTGGAAGGAGCAAATCCCGCGGGCTGAAATCTTACCCATATCTGCATTGCATGGGTTAAGTACAGGTTTCATTATGCCGCGACTTATTGAATTATTACCAGAAGGAGAAGCGTTTTTTCCAAAAGATGAGTTAACGGATAAACCGATGCGTTTCTTTATATCTGAAATTATTCGAGAGAAAATATTGCAAAATTATTCCAAGGAAATTCCTTATTCGTGCGAAGTAGTTGTAGAATCGTACAAGGAGAAAGAGAATATTGTCGATATTCGCGTCCTTATTTATGTCAACAGAGATAGTCAAAAAGCTATTTTGATAGGCCACAAAGGAAGTAAGATGAAAAAAGTAGGGATCGAATCTCGAAAAGACATTGAAGCTTTTATTGATAAAAAAGTATTTCTCGACTTATACGTGAAGGTGGATAAAGATTGGAGAGATAAAGATCAGAAGTTAAAGAAGTACGGTTACGAATAGATATTCAGAATAAAATGGCAATAGTTGCAATAGTAGGGCGTCCAAATGTTGGTAAATCAACACTTTTTAATCGATTAACAGAATCTAGAGCTGCAATCGTACAAGAAACAAGTGGAGTTACGCGAGATAGACATTATGGCAAGGCAGAGTGGAACGGGTTGGAGTTTTCCCTTATCGATACGGGAGGGTATGTAAAAGGTTCTGACGATATTTTTGAAGGGGAGATACGCAAACAGGTTGTAATTGCTCTGGAAGAAGCAAATGCGGTTATTTTTGTTGTGGATGTAGAGACAGGTATTACGGATTTAGACGAATCAGTAGCAAAACTATTGCGTAAAACAAAGAAACCTACTTTTGTTGTTGTCAATAAAGTAGATAATAGTGAGCGAATAAATGATACTTACGAATTTTATAATTTTGGATTGGAGAATGTGGTAAATATTTCTGCAATCAATGGTTCTGGAACGGGTGAACTTTTAGACGGCTTAACAGATGCGCTTAAAGAGTTAGATAAACCTTTAGAAATAGATGCAGATTTACCGCGTATTGCAATAGTTGGAAAACCAAATGTTGGGAAATCATCTTTTACAAATGCGCTTATTGGCGAAGACAGAAATATAGTAACAGATATTTCTGGAACAACAAGGGACTCAATCGACACACGACTCAACATGTTTGGTTTTGATATGGTGCTAGTGGATACAGCTGGCATACGAAAGAAGAGTAAGGTGCATGAAGATATTGAGTTTTACTCAGTGATGCGTTCTATTCGCTCCATTGAAAGTGCTGATGTTTGTGTTTTTATGATTGACGCCCAAGATGGAATAGAAAAACAGGATTTAAGTATTTTTTCCGTTATCGAAAGAAATAAAAAGGGAATTGTATTGCTTGTCAATAAATGGGATTTAATTGATAAGGAAACCAATACAATGAAAGAATTTGAAGATGATATTCGTTCAAAAATTGCTCCGTTTAATGATGTCCCAATTTTATTTGTTTCTGCTTTAACAAAGCAAAGGATTCATAAAGCGCTGGAGGAGGTTGTAGAGGTTTTTGAAAATAGAATACAAAAAATACCTACTTCAAAATTAAATGAATATATGCTTGGAGTAATTGAAAGATTTCCTCCGCCGGCGAATAAAGGCAAATTTGTTCGTATTAAATTTGTTACGCAATTGCCAACGCACTCACCTTCTTTTGCTTTTTTCTGTAATTTACCGCAGTACATACCCGATTCTTATAAGCGATTTTTAGAGAATAAGTTAAGAGATAAATACAATTTAACCGGAGTTCCTATTCGAATATTTTTCAGAAAGAAATAGTTCTTTTTTGCTTCGTTGTTAATTAAGTCCAAACTTTACTGCCTTCAGAACAGTTTTTACAAATGTCAATTTCTTTTCGATTTGACAACACTGACTTTCGAAACTGTTTGTATTGATTACTTTTCCATATCGATGAAAAAGATTGTTCAGAGATGCTTCCTATTTGATGGGATGCATCTTTATCAAAGCAACAAGGTACTATTTTTCCATCCCATGTAATTACGCAACCACTCCACATTCTCCAGCAGTGATTGCTCATTTTGTTTTTTAAAATGTAAGTCCCGTCTTTTTTCTTTTTATACCTAGAATATTCCTCTTGTTCTGGAATTAAGGGATTTCCATCTTTAAAATTATAAACTTGCGCCGTTTTGAACTTGATCTCATCTACTCCCATTTCGTCTGCGAGTTGAATAGCATCTTTAATTTGGTGTTCATTTGGTTTGACCACTAGAAATTGAAATATTAAATGAGGCGTAGAAGATTTTAATTCTTTTTTCCATTTGACCATGTTCTTGGTTCCTTCAAGTACTTTTTCCAGTGTACCATGAATTCTGTATTGCTCGTAAACCTCCTGGGTTGTACCGTCAATTGAAATTATTAAACGATCAAGCCCTGATTCAATAGTTTTCTTTGCAACTTCTTCTGTTATAAAATGTGCATTGGTAGAGGTTCCAGTATATATGCCGCTATCATATGCGTAGTTTACTAATTTTAAAAAATCAGGATTAATAAAGGGTTCTCCTTGGAAATAGAAATTGATAAATGACAAATGACCGCCCAATTCGTCGATTATTTTTTTATTCAAATCAAATTTTAAATTACCTGTGTCTCGGGTAAAATTCTTGAGTCCGCTCGGACATTCCGGACACCCTAAATTACAAGCTGTTGTCGGCTCTATGGAAATAGAAGAAGGCTTGCCCCAAATAATCGGTACTTTAGATAAACGAGAGAGTAAAAAACTAGAATATAGTTTAGTGATGTTCCAAACTTTTTTTAAAGTCTGTTTTTTTAAAATAGCTTTATTATCTGATTTATTCGAAAACACGTCGGTAAATTTACATTTTTTAATTTCTAGAAGGTACAAACAGAAATACTTTTGTAGACCAATACTTTAAAAGCATTTAATTCTGAAAATTATCAATTTGCGCGAATTTCTGAAAGAATTTTTATTTACAATCACCGTCTGCAGTAAAAGAACTACTTTGCAATAATGAAATTATTAATCTTCATTTTTCTTGTTTTACTGCCAACTTTATTTTGGGGGCAAAATATCTATTCGGGTATAGTAATAGATAGTGATACTAAGGAGCCTCTGCCATTTGTTAACATTAGAATAGGAAACTCTCAAAATGGTTTTACAACAGATATTGATGGCGTATTTGAATATGAGTCAAGTGTGAAAATTGAAAATTTCGAATTTAGTTACCTCGGTTATGAAAAACTAGAACAAACCTTAGAGATTACTATACAGAATACAGTTTACTTGACAAAAAACTCAATTGGACTAGAAGAAGTTGTAATTGATGCAGATTATAATCCTGCTTTGCCAATTATCAAAAAGGTAATCCGAAATAGAAGGTCAAATAATCCAGAGAAAAATTTAGATTTCTATTATGAAAGTTACAACAAGTTGACACTTGGTGCAGAACTAGATTCTTCTGAATCTGCCTCCGAAGATTCTAGTTATCTTATGATGCAACAGTTTTTTGGAAAACAAAATTTGATGTTGATTGAAACCGTGGTCGAAACGTATCATAAAGCACCGAATAAAACGAAAGATATTGTAATTGCAACACGTACAAGTGGGTTGCAAAATACTATGGTGCCTATGTTGGCTAACGAATTGCAAGCTTTTAGTTTTTACAATACCTTTTTTACCTTGAGTAATGTTCAGTACATATCGCCTATTACAAATGAAGGGTTTTCAAAATATAACTATAAGCTACTAGATGAGTATGTCGACAATTCTGATACTGTATTTGTTGTTTCGTTTTGGCCAAAAGAAAAACGTGTTTTTAAAGCTATGGAGGGTGTTTTAAATATCTCTTCTGATAAATATGGGGTTAAAAATGTAATTGCAAAACCCGTAAACCCCAAAGGGGCAATGGATATTCAAATAAATCAAAAATACCAACGAATAAATGACGTATGGTTTCCTGAACAGCTGAACTCGAATTTGGTTTTTAAGAATTTGAGTGTTGGAGGTTTAGATATGATTGGTAAGTCAGTTTCTTACCTAAAAAACATCAATCTAAACCCTAGTGATGATGAATTAAAGTTTGGAGATGTTACTTTGGAGATGGATATCAAAGATAAAATCCAAAATGACAGTTCACTCTCCAATTCCAGACATAATCCATTGTCATTAAGAGATAGTCTTACTTATCAGGTAATAGATAGTATTGGAGAAGAATTAAATTTAGATGAAAAAATTCTACTTATGGAGTCGCTATTAGATGGGAGATTGCCTTTAGGTGCCATTGATCTAGATATAAAAAAGGTGTTAGGCTATAGCAATTACGAAGGTATTCGATTAGGAGCTGGTTTGTTTACAAATGACCGAATAACGAAAAAAATGAATATAGGCGGTTATTTTGGCTATGGCTTTAAAGATAAAGCGTGGAAATATGGAGGTGAATTGGACGTGAAGTTATGGCCAAAAAAAGGGGTAGGCTTAAATGTTTCTTTTACACATGATATCAGTCAAGCAGGAAGTATAGAGATTGGAACAAATGAAAAACTTGGAAGCAATCAAGATTTGTATCGCTTTTATACAACTCTTTATGATCAGGATATTAATTGGAAAGCAAGCCTTCGATTTAGAGTTAAGGGCGTTAAGGCAAAAATTACAGGTAAAATCCAGCGATTAACCCCACTTTACAATTATCAATTTGAACAAATAACGGGCGAAAACACAGTTTTGGCAACTTCTGAGTTTTATTATTCTTTAATAGGTGCTGAATTGTGCTATTCTCCATTTTCAAAAGTAATGTATAATGGAAGCAGATTAGTTGATATTTCTTCAAAGTATCCCGTTTTTAATTTAAGTTTTCAGCAAACAATTCCTTACATAACTACCAATGAATTTCAGCGTTTATTGATTAAGGTTACAGACAATTTTTCGTTGCCATTTGTAGGTAAATCAAATTTTGCACTTATTGGCGGAATAGTTTCACAAGATGTCCCTTTCTCTTATTTGTTCAATCAGCAAGGAACAAAAGAAAATTTTGAACTATCTGTTTTCGAAAGTTTCGAAACGATGTATGTAAATGAATTTTATGCTTCTGCATTTATAAACGGATTTTGGGAACATAATTTTGGAACACTATTAAAGAAAGGTATGTTTCAGCCTGAATTAGCTATTTATCAAGGGGTTGGGTTTGGAGATAAGGCCAAAGTTAATTACCATTCTCAACTTGAGGGTAAAACCATGGAAAAAGGGTATTATGAGTCCGGGCTGAAAATTCATAATATAATAAACGTATCAACAGGAGGTTTTGGTTTTGGAATGTTTTATCGGTACGGTCCGTATTTACTAGATAAGCAGAGCGACAATTTCACCTACAAAATTACTATTTCAATGGGATTTTAATATTACAATTCAATGTGAATTTTATACCGGATTTTAATAAATAATTCAGTAGATTTGCTAGCTGTTCTTGATGAAAGAATAAACACCGTATGTGGCAGAAAGTAGCAAAAGGTATATTACGAAATAGGTTAGCAATTCTGATTGGAATTCTATGTCTTACGCTGTTCCTGGGGTATTTTACTAAGTCCATTAAAATTATGTATGAATTTGGGGGATTACTCCCAAAGACAGATTCTACCAATATTGTTTACCAGGAATTTAGAAAGGATTTCGGTCAAGATGGATTGGTTGTTGTAATTGCAAATACAAGTGAAGACTTCTATGAAAAGGATAACTTCAGGGATTGGTATGAGCTAGGTAATCGCTTGAAAAAACTAAAAGTACATGTTGAAGGAACACCAAATGAAGATTCTGTTTCAGCAATTGACTCCGTTTTTTCTGAAGCGCATTTATTCAACATTTACAAAAATGATTCGCTCAAAAAATTCGAGTTAAATCCATTATTTACCAGTTTTCCAAAAAACCAAAAAGCGGTAGATAGTATTAAAAATTTGGTTTATTCTCTTCCTTTTTATCGCAATATGATTTACAAGGATAGCTCTAATCTTCATATTATGATGGTTTTTGTAAACGAGCCTATTTTTAATTCAAAAAACAGAGGTTCTTTGGTTTTTGACATAGCTGCAATAGCGGAAGAGTATACCGACACCTTGGGAGAGTTAAGGTATTCAGGATTGCCCTATATCCGATCTGTAACGATGAAAAAGGTCACAGATGAATTATCCATTTTTATATTGTTAACCATATTAATTACCTCTCTCTTGCTTTTTATGTTCTTTAGATCTGTAAAGGTTGTTTTAGTGTCAATGGTTGTTGTAATTATTGGTGTTATTTGGTCTGTTGGCTCGATTGGATTAATAGGTTTTGAGTTAACAGGTTTAATGGGGCTAATCCCTCCCTTAATGATAGTTATTGGAATTCCGAATTGTATTTATCTAATAAATAAATATCAGCAAGAATTTAAAATTCATGGGAATAAGGCAAAAGCACTTTCTCGTGCGATTGGAAAAGTTGGTAATGCAACTTTGTTAACTAACGCTACAACTGCAATGGGTTTTGGGACATTTGTTTTTACCAAAGCAGATATGATGAAGGAGTTTGGAATAATTGCTGCCATAAATATTTTAGCAATGTTTTTCTTGTCAATATTAATTGTGCCGATTATATATAGTTATTTAGGATCTCCAAAAGCAAAGCACGTTAAACACCTCGATAAAAAATGGCTTTATGTGGTTGTAGATAGATTAGTGCTTTGGACTACTAAATATAGAAACCTTGTTTATACTATCACTGTTGCTATTATTGCTGTAGGGATTTATGGGATGTCGCTAATGCGCTTATCAGGAAATATTGTGGATGATCTTCCTAAACATGATGTTGTTGTTCAGGATTTGAAATTTTATGAAGAACAGCTCAATGGAGTAATGCCATTTGAAATAGTATTTAAATCACAAGATACTATTTACAAGGATTTGAATTTATTGAATAAAATCGATTCCGTTCAGAAAACTTTATTGACAGAGGATAAGCTATCAAAATCCATTTCCATTGTAGATGCTGTAAAATATTTAAATCAAGTTTATAAAATGGGAAAAGAAAAGCATTATCGATTGGATCTTAAAACCTTAGGAAAGATAAAGGAAAAAGGATACTTCGAGAATACATTTAAGATTAAAAGTGCACAATCGGATACCTCAGGAAGATTGGTAAATGGGTTTTTGGATTCAACCATGCATAAAACAAGAGTAACGGTGCAAATTGCTGATATAGGAACAGACTCTATGTCTTCTTTAGTGGAAAGGGTTGAAGCGAAAATCGATAAAATAATTTTTGCGGAAGCTAATATGTTAAATCAGGCTTTTACGGAAAGTGATTTGGATAAACGAGATACTGTTTTGAAGAACCTTTATAATGATTATACTTATGTCATCCATAATTTGAAACAAAAGCTAATAGAAGAGGATCCTAGTTTGGAAGATGTGTTTGATACAGAAGAGGAGGAAGATACGATTTATGCTTTTCATAGGGTAGAGGGTTTTGAAAGTTTAATTAGAGGCGTAGTGAAATCCTCTCAAAATGAATATTACATCACAGGAACGGGTATTCAGTTTACAACTGGAACTACTTATTTGGTTAAAAATCTGTTTATCAGTCTTGCAATAGCCATTTTTGGAATAGCGATCTTAATGTCCTTTTTATTCCGCTCCTGGAGAATGGTTTTAGTCTCACTACTACCCAATTTAGTTCCACTAATAATAACAGCTGCTATTATGGGGTTTGCTGGTATCCCAATTAAACCATCAACAATATTAGTGTTTAGTATAGCTTTCGGAATTTCTGTAGATGATACAATTCACTTTTTAGCAAAGTATAGAATGGAACTCAAAACAAGCAAATGGAATATTAAAAAAGCTGTTCTTATTGCCTTAAGAGAAACAGGTGTTAGTATGATATACACTTCAATTATTCTATTTTTTGGCTTTGGAATTTTTGTTGCATCTGATTTTGGAGGAACACAAGCACTTGGGTTATTGGTAGCAACTACCTTGTTTACGGCAATGCTAGCTAATTTAGTGTTACTTCCTTCATTGTTACTATCTCTTGAAAAAAGAATAACTACAAAAGCATTTAAAGAACCTCTTCTAGAATTATTCGATGAAGAAGAAGATATAGAGTTTGAAGAACTGAAAATTAAATAAATCATGAAAGGAATTATATTAGCTGGAGGGTCCGGAACAAGACTTCACCCTTTGACTTTAGCAGTAAGTAAACAACTAATGCCGGTTTATAATAAGCCGATGATGTACTACCCTCTTTCTACATTGATGATTGCAGGAATAAATGAAATTTTAATAATTACGACGCCGCATGATCAGCATGCTTTTCAGCTGCTGCTTGGTGATGGAAAAAAATTGGGTTGTAAGTTTACCTATGCTGTTCAGTCAGAACCAAATGGTTTGGCGCAAGCATTTGTTATTGGTAAACAATTCATTGGAAAAGAGAAAGTGGCGCTGGTTTTAGGAGATAATATATTCTTTGGTACTGGAATGGGTAAATTGTTGAGGTCAAGTCAAAATCCAGATGGAGGTCTTGTTTTTGCTTACCATGTTTCTGACCCAGAAAGATATGGCGTTGTTGATTTTGATGATGAAAACAAGGTTTTGTCGATTGAAGAAAAACCGGAAAATCCAAAATCAAATTATGCTGTACCTGGTTTGTATTTTTACGACAATGATGTTGTAGAGATTGCAGAAAATTTAGAGCCTAGTTCTCGAGGGGAATATGAAATTACAGATGTTAATAAAGAATATTTGCGAAGAGGTAAGCTCAAAGTTCAAACACTTGAAAGAGGAACAGCTTGGTTAGATACAGGTACTTTCACTTCTTTAATGCAAGCGAGTAGTTATGTTCAAACTATCGAAGAAAGGCAAGGTTTAGGTGTAGGGTGTATTGAAGCTGTAGCATACGCAAGAGGTTATATAAATGATGAACAGTTAAAGGAAATAGCTCTACCATTAATGAAAAGTGGTTATGGTAAATATTTGATGAGTTTGATAAAGGAGTAATGAGAACGATAGGAGAGTATCAAGAGATTATTTTTAAAGAAATTGAGAAATTTCAAAAGGAAAACAAAGATTTTTCGCTGTACAAACCGGTGAATTATATTCTTGATTTAGGGGGGAAAAGGTTGCGGCCGGTGTTAACTTTATTGGCAACTGATTTATTTGAAGGTATCGTTTCTGATTCAATTAAACCCGCTCTAGGAATAGAAGTGTTTCATAATTTTACACTTTTGCATGATGATATCATGGATAACGCCCCTATAAGAAGGGGACAGGCTGCAGTTCATGAAAAATGGAATGTGAATGCAGCCATTCTTTCTGGTGATGTAATGTTTGTTCAAGCATTTACCTTGGTCACATCTTGTAAAAATGAATCTCTTAGAGATGTTTTGGATTTGTTTAATATAACTGCGGTAGAAGTTTGTGAAGGGCAACAGCTTGATATGGATTTTGAGTCTAGGAATGATGTAAGTATTGACGAATACATAGAAATGATTCGCTTAAAAACCTCTGTGTTGGTTGCTTGTGCCCTCAAATTAGGTGCTGTTTTAGCGGGTGCACCAAAAGAAGATGCTGAAAAACTATATGATTTCGGGTTGAATTTAGGAATTGCTTTTCAAATAAAAGATGATATTTTGGATGTCTTTGGCGATGCTGCCTTGGTGGGTAAAAAAGTGGGTGGAGATATTTTAGCAAATAAAAAGACATATTTGTTATTGAGAGCACTAGAAGATGCAGATGAAAGTCAAAATACCCTTCTAAAAAGTTGGCTTTCAAAACAGAGTAGTGTTGAGAAAGTTACCGCGGTTACCGAAATTTTTGAAACTTTATCAGTAAAGGAAAAAGCGGATGAAGTTATGGATGGCTACTACCAAAAATCAATAGAAGCTTTAGATGCTATTCAAATTGATGATTCTAAGAAAAAGTATCTACATGGATTTGCTGCAGGGCTTATGAATCGAACCTTTTAGGACAGTGTACTGCGTTAATAGAATTATTGTCTAATTAAAATTTTCCAAACATTATTTTCAGAAAAAAGTTCTTTCATTTTTAATGTGTCATTATTAAGTACATAGAGGTATTTAATTCTATTCTTGATTAAAATAGTATCACTATGAGAAGTATATTCCATGGTTCCTAATTTTTTGAATGTTTTATCAGAAATTGAAATTTCAGAATTAGAAAATTCCCAATATTTTTCTTGATCAACAAAACCACTTGAAATTAGCCCTTTTTTTTTTTTGAACTTTCCCAACCAATAT
>Ga0233450_10001130_pt1 | contig 28674 bp, 29 predicted proteins | sample 011ome_30_FD_189956 | JGI IMG/M metagenome (GOLD analysis project Ga0233450, IMG submission 189956) | Coastal salt marsh microbial communities from the Groves Creek Marsh, Skidaway Island, Georgia - 011501CT (spades assembly) | ecosystem: Environmental > Aquatic > Marine > Intertidal zone >... | reverse complement strand
CGAGGCGGCGGGAGCGTCGGGCACAAAAAGCAGAATGGGGATCGAGAAGATCAGGGTCCACACCCCACTCATCAGTGCAATGGCCCGGATGTCGATTCCATTGGCGGAGCCCAAACCGAGCACGTCGAGGTCGATGAAGCCGAAGTAGGCGACAAGTAGGGCAATGATGCCGCCGAGATAGCCAAAGCCCCAGCCCAGGCCGCTCACTCGGCCCACGGTCGACTTGGTGGCCACCTGGGTGATGAGCGCGTTGTAGTTCACATTCGCGATTTCGGCGAAGACATTTCCTGCCGCCACCAAAGCCACGCCAAACACGAACATGTTGGGCTCCACGGTGGTGAAGAACAGTGCCGCCTGGATGACCACCATGAGGGCGGTGTTGGCCGCCAGCCACCGCTTCCGCCGACCCGCTCGGTCGGAGCGTTGCCCTAAAACAGGGGCGACCAGTGCGACGAGAAGTCCGGCGATAGTGATGCCGATGCCGAGATCACGAGAGAGCGCCGAGAGGCCTTCGTCATAGAGGGCATTACCTTCTCCGAGTGCTCGAATATCCGGGTCGAGAAACAGCTCCGAGGTGAGATAAACGGTGAAGACAAAGGTGGTGATGACGGTGGCGAAGGGCTGAGTGGCCCAGTCCCACAGCGCCCAGGAAAACACCCGTCGGCGAGGGATTTTCTGGCCAGATGCGGAGTCGAGCGCCAAGACGGGCAGCGCGTCGGTGTCGAGTTGTGGGGGAATATCGTCGCGGGCGTCTGGCATGGTCTCACGCTAGTGCGAAATGGTGGCTTTTTCTGCCCCCGTTTGGTGAATTCTTCAGGTCAGCACCCGTACGCCCAGGGCGAAATTGAGCCTTGTCGACTCAAGTTTGCTTGACATCGCCGTTCGCTCTGTGCAAACTTGATACGTGCCGACTCAGATTCTCGGCCCAACGACATCACTAAAGGAGCATTACCCATGTCTCGCGCAGTAGGAATTGACCTCGGAACCACTAACTCGGTGGTCTCCGTGCTAGAAGGTGGAGAACCCACCGTGATCTCTAACGCCGAAGGATTTCGCACCACCCCCTCGGTGGTCGCGTACACCAAAGACGGCGAAGTACTCGTCGGAGAAACCGCCAAGCGTCAGGCGGTGACCAACGTGGAGCGCACCATTTCCTCGGTGAAGCGCCACATGGGCACCGACTGGAAGACCGACATCGACGGCAAAAACTACACCCCGCAGGAAATCTCCGCGCGTATTTTGCAAAAGCTCAAGCGCGACGCCGAAACATACCTCGGTGAGTCCGTCACCGACGCGGTCATTACCGTCCCCGCCTACTTCAACGACGCCGAGCGTCAGGCGACCAAGGAAGCCGGTGAGATCGCCGGTCTCAACGTTCTGCGTATCATCAACGAGCCCACCGCGGCGGCCCTGGCCTATGGTTTGGACAAGGGCAAAGAAGACGAGCTCATCTTGGTGTTCGACCTCGGTGGCGGAACCTTTGATGTGAGCTTGCTCGAAGTCGGAAAAGATGACGACTTCTCCACCATTCAGGTGCGTGCCACCGCCGGTGACAACCGCCTCGGTGGTGACGACTGGGACGAGCGGGTGGTCAACTACCTCGCCGAGCGCTTCAAAGACACCACCGGTGTGGATGTCTCCAGCGACAAGATTGCGAAGCAGCGCCTCAAGGAAGCTGCGGAGCAGGCGAAGAAGGAGCTCTCGAGCTCCAGCCAGACCCAGGTCCAGCTTCCCTACCTCTCGCTCACCGAGTCAGGCCCCGCCAACTTGGACGAGACCCTGACGCGTGCGAAGTTCGAAGAGCTCACCAAGGATCTCCTCGAGCGCACGAAGAAACCCTTCAACGACGTCATCACAGAAGCCGGTGTGAAGGTTGCCGACATCGCCCACGTGGTGTTGGTTGGTGGATCTACCCGTATGCCTGCGGTGACCAGCCTGGTGAAGGAGCTCACTGGTGGCAAGGAACCGAACAAGGGTGTGAACCCCGATGAGGTTGTTGCTGTTGGTGCCGCCCTTCAAGCCGGTGTGCTGAAAGGTGAGCGCAAAGACGTCCTACTCATCGACGTCACCCCGCTGAGCCTCGGAATCGAGACCAAGGGTGGCATCATGACCAAGCTCATTGAGCGCAACACCGCCATTCCGACCAAGCGCAGTGAAACCTTCACCACCGCAGAGGACAACCAGCCGTCTGTCTCGATTCAGGTGTTCCAGGGTGAGCGCGAGTTCACTCGCGACAACAAGCCGCTGGGGACCTTCGAACTCACCGGCATCGCTCCGGCTCCCCGGGGCATCCCGCAGGTCGAAGTCACCTTTGACATCGACGCCAATGGCATCGTCCACGTCTCGGCCAAAGACAAGGGCACGGGCAAAGAGCAGTCGATGACCATCACTGGTGGCTCCTCGCTTCCCAAGGAAGACATCGAGCGCATGGTGCGCGAGGCCGAAGAAAACGCCGCGGAAGACAAGAAGCGTCGTGAAGAGGCCGAAGCGCGTAACAACGCCGAACAGCTCGCCTACTCGGTGGAGAAAATCCTCAAAGAAAACGAGGAGAAGCTCTCTGACGATGTGAAGAGTGAGGTCCAAGCCGACCTCGATGCGCTCAAGAGCGCACTCGCGGGTGAGGACCAGGAAGCTATCCAGAAGGCGTCCGACACTCTCGCGCAGAGCCAGTCCAAGTTGGGCGAAGCCCTGTACCAGCAGCAAGGTGAAGCAGACGCCGCCGCTGGAGCAGAAGGCACCGACGACAACGGTGAAGACATCGTCGACGCCGAAGTGGTGGACGACGAGTCCGACGACAAGAAGTAAGCCATGACAAAAGACACTCCCCAGACTCCCGAAGAGGAGAACGAGGAAACCCCCGTCACGGATAAGCGACGAATCGACCCGGAGACCGGGGAGCTACGCTCCCCGGCCCCTGAGGCCGATAAGGGCACGGAAGAGCTCAGCGAAGAAGACCTGAGCATTTTGGAAGAGGCCGAGCGTGATCTCGTCGGTGAATACCGCGAACGCGCCGCTCGAGCCGAAGCCGAACTAGCGAACTTCCGGACCCGAGTCGAGCGCGACCGACAGGCGAACCGTGAGGCAATCATCGTCGAGGTGATTCGCTCGCTGTTGCCCGCGGTGGATGATCTCGACCGCGCCGACGCACACGGTGACCTGAAGGGAACACCGCTCGAGCTCGTGGCACAGAAGATTCGCCAAAGCTTCGAGCGCTACGGCATGGCTCCGGTGGGCGAGGTCGGAGAAGCATTTGACCCCGCCAAGCACGAAGCGATGGTGCGACTGCCTAACCCCGATGTGAGCGAAGACACCGTTGCCGACGTGATCGAAGTCGGCTACCTCCTGGGGGAAAAGCTCGTGCGCCCGGCGAAGGTTGCTGTTCACTCGCCCCACACCGAAGACAACTAACACCCAAAGAGGAGGTGTCCTATGGCAAGCCAAGACTGGTTAGAAAAAGACTTCTACAGCGTCCTCGGTGTGTCCAAGGACGTCTCCGACGCTGAGCTGAAGAAGGTCTATCGGAAACTCGCCCGCACGTACCACCCCGACGCCAATCCGGGTGATGCGGCAGCGGAGAAGAAGTTTAAAGACATCTCCGAGGCCTATTCGGTGCTCTCTGACCCGAAAGAGCGCGCCGAATACGACCAGATTCGCGCCATGGCACAGGGTGGACCGCGATTCACCGCTGGTGGTGGCGGCGCCGGTGGGTTTGAAGACATCTTCGGCGGCATGTTCGGCGGCGGAATGCCACCGCGCGGAGGCCAGGGCGGATTCGGCAACCTCTTTGAGGGACTGTTCGATCAAGGCATGGGCGGTGGAGGGTATCCCGGATACCGCGAACCGATGAAGGGCCAAGACGTCCAAGCGCGGATCACCCTTGACCTTCCGACTGCAGTGGAAGGCACCACCGTCAGTGTGGACACACCCAGTGGGAAGAAAGTCACGGCGAAGATTCCTGCTGGAGTGAAAGACGGCCAAAAGGTGAGACTGAGGGGCAAAGGCCAACCCAGTCCGAATGGTGGCCGGGCGGGCGATGTGATCATCACGGTGGGTGTGCCGAAGCACGCCGTGTTTTCCCGTGAAGACAACAACCTGCGGGTAGTGGTTCCCGTCACCTACGCCGAAGCAGCGTTAGGGGAGACCATCGAAGTGCCCACGCTCTCGGGTGACATCGTCAAGGTCAAGGTGCCACCGGGCACCCAGAGTGGTCAAGTGATGCGTGTGCGTGGCCGAGGGGTCACCAGCAGCGACGGAATGGGTGACCTGCTTGTCGAAGTTCGAGTGGCAGTGCCGACGAGCCTGTCGAAAACGCAAAAAGGCCACCTCGAAAAATTCGTGGAGACTCTTCCGAAAGAGAACCCCCGCGACGACCTCATCGCTAAGGCCAAACGGTAGGGGGGTGGGCTCGTGTATTCGCAAGACATGGACGAAAACACACCCCTGTTCCCCATCGCGACCGCGGCCGAACTCAGTGGGCTTCACCCCCAAACCCTTCGGCAATACGACCGTCTGGGTTTGGTGAGTCCTACTCGCACGGCCGGGAGGACAAGGCGTTATTCAATGCGAGACATCGTGGCGCTGCGGGAAGTCCAAGCGCTGAGTGCAGAAGGGTTGAACCTCGAGGGCATCAAACGCATCTTGACGCTGCAGAAAGAAAATCACGAGCTCACCGCTCGAGTCCGACAGCTCGAGAGTGCGCTGGCTGATGAGGTCGTTCGACGCCAGGGCCGCAGAGTGTTTGCGGCAGGTGCTGAGGGAGAAGTGATTCCGCTTCGTGCGGGTGAGCGTGCCCAGCGTGCCAACCAAGTCGTGGTCTGGAACCCGTTGTGGCGCATGTGGAGTGAGTGGTTTACGCCACCAGAAGAGAAGAAAGAAGTGGAGAGAGGATCGTGAACGAGCAACAGGGTGACCAGAAGTCTGCCTTGGAGCAGTTTGGCCAAAATCTGACCAAGATTGCGGCCGAAGGAAAACTCGACCCCGTCATCGGACGTGACGCGGAAATTCGCCGAGTCTCGCAAGTGCTGACCCGTCGAACCAAGAACAACCCAGTCTTGATCGGTGAGCCCGGCGTGGGAAAGACTGCCGTGGTCGAAGGACTCGCCCAGCGCATCGTCGCGGGTGACGTCGCCGACTCGCTCAAAGAAAAGCAGCTGATTGCACTCGACATGGCGGCGTTGGTCGCGGGTGCCAAATACCGAGGTGAATTCGAAGAGCGACTCAAAGCGGTGCTCAAAGAAATTAACGACGCCGAGGGTCAAATCATTACTTTCGTCGACGAGCTCCACACGCTTATGGGTGCTGGTGGTGGTGAAGGCTCGGTTGCGGCGGCGAACATGCTCAAGCCCATGCTCGCTCGAGGAGAGTTGCGCCTGATTGGTGCGACCACCCTCAACGAATACCGCGAATACATTGAGAAAGACGCCGCCCTAGAGCGTCGCTTCCAGCAGGTGTTTGTTGGTGAACCCAGTGTCGAAGACACCGTGGCGATTCTTCGCGGGTTGAAAGAGCGCTACGAAGCACACCACAAGGTGACGATTGCCGATAGTGCCCTAGTGGCTGCGGCGACGCTCTCCCACCGCTACATCACTTCCCGACAGCTGCCCGACAAGGCCATTGACCTGATCGACGAAGCGGCAAGCCGGTTGAAGATGGAGATTGAATCGTCTCCGGTGGAAATCGACGAGCTTCGACGCGTTGTCGACCGCATGAAGATTGAAGAGCTTGCCCTGAAGAAAGAAAAAGACGACGCCTCAAAAGAGCGACTGTCGAAGCTGCGCGAAGACATGTCTCAGAAAGAAGCAGAGCTTGGCGCGTTGCAAGAGCGCTGGGCACAAGAAAAGGCGTCGCTGCAGGACGTGGGTGAGTTGAAAACCAAGCTCAGTGATGCCCGTATCGAGCTCGACCGCGCGATGCGTGAGGGTGACTATCAGGAGGCCTCGAAGCTCAACTACGAAGTCATTCCTGGAATCGAATCCCAAATCCAACAGGCGGAACAGGCCGAACACTCCGGTGAGCGCATGGTGAACGATCAGGTCACCGACGACGATATCGCCGCGGTAGTCGCCGCCTGGACGGGCATTCCTGTCGACAAGCTCACCCAGGGAGAGACCGAGCGGCTGCTCCACCTCGAAGCAGAACTAGCCAAGAGACTCGTGGGTCAAAAAGATGCCGTCAACGCCGTGAGTGAGGCGGTGCGTCGCACCCGCGCGGGACTCGCTGACCCGGGGCGTCCCACGGGCTCATTTCTGTTCCTCGGCCCCACCGGCGTGGGGAAGACGGAGCTTGCGAAAGCGCTCGCGGACTACCTCTTCGACGATGAGAAAGCGCTCGTGCGGATTGACATGAGCGAATACGGCGAAAAGTTCGCCGTCTCTCGTTTGATCGGCGCCCCTCCGGGCTATGTCGGATACGAGCAGGGCGGACAACTGACTGAAGCTGTGCGGCGCCGGCCCTACTCCGTGATTTTGTTGGACGAGGTCGAAAAGGCCCACCCGGAAGTCTTCGACCTTCTTCTGCAGGTTCTTGATGACGGACGCTTGACTGACGGACAGGGTCGGACGGTGGACTTTAGAAACACCATCCTGATTCTGACCTCCAACCTGGGCTCGGGATATCTGGTCGATTCCGATATGAGCTGGCCAGACAAGGTTGAGGCCGTGAACAACGAGGTGCGAAAAGCGTTCAAGCCTGAGTTTGTGAACCGACTGGATGACATTGTCGTGTTCAGAAGCCTGAGCTCTGAAGACCTCTCGCAGATTGTGGAAATCACGATTGACCGACTCCAGAAGCGACTGTCAGAGAGACGACTGGAACTGGCCGTCACCCCGAGTGCTCGCTCGTGGCTATCCGACCACGGTTATGACCCCACCTACGGGGCCAGGCCACTGCGGCGGTTGATGCAGAAAGAAATTGACGACCGTCTCGCCACGGCTTTATTGGCTGGCGCTATCCACGATGGCGATACGGTGAAGGTCGATGTGAATGCGGAAGGCGATGGTTTATCCGTTGAGTCCTTTGACGCAGATTTGACGATTGATACGAATTGGGAGGACGCGCTGAGTGAACAAGAACGCGACGACTAATTACCCGATTATGGTGGAGCTCCAAGAGCGTTGGAGCCCCCGCGCCTTCGATGCCACCTTTGAGATCACTGATGAGCAGTGGGGGTCTTTGATGGAGGCAGCCCGGTGGGCACCCTCATCGTCCAACACCCAGCCGTGGCGTTTCATCGTCGCACGGCGCGGAACGGAACTGTTTCACACGGTACATTCGATTCTTGCCTCGGGTAACCAGGTATGGACGTCTGAAGTGTCCGCGCTGATTGTCAATGTCTTTGCGACCGAGACCAAGGAGGGCAAGACTCTTCGACACGGCCTCTACGATTTGGGTCAGGCTGCCGCGCATTTCAGCGTCCAAGCAGCGCACTTGGGTTTGCACGTGCATCAAATGAGCGGGTTCGACGCCGAGGCGATGCACGAGGCCTTGGGTCTTGAGCCGCGATTTGTGCCCTCCGTCATGATGGCAGTGGGAAAGCTAGCTGATCCTTCGGTGTTGCCAGAGAACCTCGCCGAGCGTGAAGCAGCACCTCGCACTCGCAAGCCCCTTGATGAGGTCGCGCCGGGATTGTTTTAGGACAACTCCGCGCGGATGATCTCGATGAACTGGTCGATATCGTCCTCGGTGGTGTCAAACGCACACATCCAGCGCACTTCACCCCGCGCACGGTCCCAATCGTAGAAGCGCACCTTTTCGCGGATGCGGTCGGCGGCGGCGTTATCGAGCAGGGCAAAAACAGCGTTGGCTTGAGTGTCTTGACTAAACGACAGCCCAGAAATTTCTCCTGAGGCGATGAAGCTCTCGAGGGTGTCCCTCAGCAGACGCGCCATGCGGTTCGCGTGGGTGGCGGAGCGGATACCAAGATCGCCTCGGAAGAGCTCCAGTAACTGTGCGGAGACAAAGCGCATTTTGCTCGCCAACTGCATGCTCATTTTGCGCAGGTAGGGGATCCCCTCCACTCTGTCGGGGTTGATGACGACGATGGCTTCAGCGCCCATGGCACCGTTCTTGGTGGCGCCCAGGCTCACGATGTCGACGCCGACGTCGGTAGTGAAAGCCGAGAAGGGCAAGCCCAGTGAGGCCGCCGCGTTCCACAACCGGGCCCCATCGACGTGCATCACCATGTTGTGAGAGTGAGCCAGGTCGGCCAAGGCGCCGATTTCCTCAGGGGTGTAGACCGTACCCAATTCAGTACTTTGAGTAATCGACACAGCCAAGGGTTGTGCGCGGTGTTCATCGCCCCAACCAAACGCTTCTTGGTGGAAACCTTCCTGAGTGAGCTTTCCGCCAACCGGTGGCACCGTGAAGAGCTTGAGTCCACTGACTCGTTCGGGTGCCCCACCCTCGTCGGTGTGAATGTGCGCGGTCGATGTCGCAATCACCGCACCCCAGCGGGGCATGGCGGAGGTAAGTGCCACAACGTTAGCGCCGGTGCCGTTGAAGACGGGGAACACCTCTGCTTGTGACCCGAAGTGTTCGCGAATGACTTCACCTAGCTGGGCCGTCACTTCGTCTTCGCCGTAGGCAATCTGGTGTCCTGCGTTCACCCGAGAGAGCGCCTCGAGAATCTCGGGGTGGACCCCCGCATAGTTATCGCTTGCGAACCCTCGCCAGCTTTCTTGCGTCGCCATCAGGCTATTGTCGCAGGCCGGTGATGCCGATGGCGGCGTCGATTGCGGGACGCATTTTCTTCCCCAGCGCTTCGTAGAACATGGAGAGGGGGAATTCGTCGTCGAGAACGGCGTCAGTGTATTCACCGGGAGTTCCCTCCAACGGGAAGTCCCGCACAGCCCACTTAGACGCCGGGTGAGGAGCGAGGGTGGAGGACACCAGGTCATACGCCGCCAACCAGTGCACCGTCTTGGGCCGGTCGATACTCTCCCAATAAAGCGTGTTGATTTCGTCGGAGAGAGCCACGACTGTTGCGGGAAGCTCCTCCCAATCAATGGCGAGTGAGGTGTCGGTCCAGTGCAGAACGTGAGAGCGATGGAGCCAGGCGAAGAGCAGTTGCCCGGCGACACCGTCATAGTTGCGCTCGCGCGAACCAGTGAGGGGGAAGCGGAAGATTCGGTCAAACACCACGGCGTAAAGCACGAGTTTCGCGAGTTCACGGATTTCTTCATCGACTGACTCGTCCGCCATCAGGTCGACACATTCGCGGAACGCCGTGAGGTCACACCGGAGCTCTTCGAGGCCATAAAGGAAGAAGGGCATGCGCTGTTTGATCATGAAGGGGTCGAAGGGTAGGTCGCCTCGCATATGTGTGCGGTCGTGGATTAGGTCCCACAGCACAAGGGTTTCCTCTGCCACGGCCTGGTCATCCAGCAGACGCTGCGCATCCTCGGGGAGGCTGAGGTGGGTGATTCGCACGGCTTCGTTCACTACCGCGCGGAATCGGGCGGCTTCGCGGTCGGCAAAAATCGCACCCCAGGTAAATTCGGGAAGCGCTGGCGATGTGCCCTCCGGCGCTCCCTCGGGGATGCGTGGGCTTACCGCGACTGATTCGGGAAAGAGCGTCGCGGAGTTGGTGTCGTATCCGGGGGTGAAGTCGTAGAAGCGCACGGGCAGGAACATGGGGTTGGTGTAGCGCTGCGCTTCGATAGACGAAATGTGCTCGGGCCAGATGAGGTCAAGGACCACGGCTTCGACGAGGCGCTCGCGGGAACCGTTTTGGGTGTACATCGGGAACACGACGACGTGGGCGACTCCGTCCTCTCGCCAATCGGCGGGATGGAACGCGTCGAGCGAGCCGTAGAATTCCGGGACTCCGAAACCGCCATGGGCCCAGCGTCGAAAATCTGCGGCGCATGCCAGCAGATAGTCACTGTCGTGGGGAAGTTGCGGGGCAAGTGCATCAAGCCCCGAGGCGAGCGCGTCAACGTGTTCGCGCATCTCCCCGTGGGTCGACGCGTCGGGAATGCTTCCGTCCTGAATCTGGTGGGGCCTAATCGCGAGTGCGGCCGCTTTGATCTCCCGCCACGTGCTGGAGTTCATCAACTGCTCGGCTGACACCTTGGTGGGGGTTGTCGCCTCGTTCATGGTGTGTCACCTTTCCTCAGAGGACCTCTGAGCGAAAGTGTAAAACGATAGATATCGCCGTTTCCCGGTGTTTAGAGCATGATTCACGCGTCTTTTTGCCCCTAAACGCTAATAAATAGCGTTTCAGCCTAAAAGACCAGAGGCTGATCGAAGTCGTCGACCTCGTCGACTAAATCCACAACGACGGGGACGTGGTCGCTGGGTTGTTCGCCAGTGCGCTGGTCACGTTCAATTGACGCCCCTGACACCTCGTCGAGGAGGTGACGCGAGCCAAAAAGAAAATCGATGCGCATTCCCTGGTTCTTCGGGAACTTTCCTTGGGTGTAATCCCAGTAGGTATATCCCTCGGGGAGCGTGGGTCGCACCAAGTCCTCAAGTCCTGCCGTGTCTAAGAAACGAGCGAGCGTCTCACGCTCCGGCTTCGACACGTGGGTGGAGACACCCTCGATGAAAGAAGGGTCTCCCACATCCTGTGGGAGCGGGGCGATGTTGAAGTCGCCACCCACCACCACCGACGAGTCGGGGTGTGAGCCTGACCACTGCGTCAGGTACTGACCGAAGGCGTCTAACCAGTCAAGCTTGTAGGCCATGTGGGGGTCGTCCAGACCACGACCGTTGGGAACATACACACTCCATAACCGCACGTCTCCGATACTCACACCCACAGCGCGGGCCTCGGGCCGTGGGTCTGCATCGTTTTTGTCGAAACCCGGCATTCCTTCAAAGCCTTGACTGCCGTCTGATAGCGGAAGACGAGAGATTACGGCGACACCATTCCACTGGTTAAGGCCCCAATGAAAAACCTCGTATCCAATGGCGTCAAACTTTTCGAGTGGAAACTGGTCATCGCGACACTTTGTTTCCTGCAACAACACCACGTCGACGTCGTGATCGACCAGGAAATCAACGACCCGATCAGCCCGGGTTCGAATGGAGTTGATGTTCCAGGTGGCGATTCTCACCCGGCCCATCCTAGAAGTCGACCCAAAACTTCTTCGTTATCTCCCCGAAACATGACTTCGACTAATCTTCGAGAATGGTCGACCTCTTCGACGAATATCGATTTCCGGGCGCCGCTCGCGGCCCGTTCGATGAGATGTTTGATGCGAAGAAGTCAGTCCGACCCAGCTACGTAGAACTGCACAAGGTGCTCTCGCAAATGACCACCGAGGAATTGTTGGGACGCGCTGAAGCACTCGCCGACTCCTACCTTGCTCAAGGCGTCACCTTTGACTTTGCCGGGGAAGAGCGCCCTTTCCCGCTCGATGCGGTCCCACGGGTGATTGACGAGCAGGAGTGGCTCACCCTCGATAGGGGAATTGCGCAGAGGGTGAAGGCACTCGAAGCGTTCCTGGCGGACGTCTATGGTCAAGCCGTGGTCGTGCGCGACGGGGTGATTCCCGCACAGGTCGTCACCAGCTCCGCCCACTTCTTACGTCAAGCCGCGGGTGTCGTTGCCCACAATGACGTGCGCATTCAGGTGGCCGGAATCGACCTGATTCGTGACGAGCAGGGAGGGTGGCGCGTCCTCGAAGACAACGTTCGTGTCCCGAGCGGTGTGAGCTACGTCATTTCTAACCGTCGTGTGATGGCCCAAACCCTTCCGGAGCTCTTCGTGTCGATGCGGGTGTGGCCGGTCGGTGACTATCCCTTCCGCCTGCTCAACGCCCTGCGTCAAGCAGCACCTCAAGGAGTGGATGACCCCACGATTGTGGTGCTCACACCCGGTGTCTACAACTCCGCCTACTTCGAACACACCCTCCTCGCGCGCCTGATGGGGGTGGAGTTGGTGGAAGGGCGAGATCTTTACTGCCAAGGCGGACACGTCTGGATGAGGACCACCCGTGGTCCCACCCGAGTCGACGTCATTTATCGACGCGTAGACGATGACTTCCTCGACCCCCTCGAGTTCCGGGTTGACTCGCTCCTAGGGGCCCCGGGGGTCATGTTGGCTGCCCGCCTGGGCAATGTCAGTATTGCGAACGCGGTCGGCAACGGTGTGGCCGACGACAAACTCGTCTACACCTACGTGCCCGACCTCATCCGCTACTACCTCTCTGAAGAGCCCATCATTCCTAACGTGGACACCTGGCGGCTAGAAGAACCCGAAGCGTTGGAAGAAGTGCTCGACCGTCTCGACGAACTAGTGGTGAAACCCGTTGATGGCTCCGGTGGAAAGGGACTCGTCGTGGGCCCCGACGCTTCCCCTCGTCAGCTCTCGGATCTACGCAAACAGCTCATCGCCGACCCCCGCGGGTGGATTGCCCAACCTGTCGTCGCGTTCTCCACGATTCCCACCCTCGTCGAAGGGGGACTCCAGCCTCGTCACGCCGACTTGCGCCCCTTTGCAGTGAACGACGGCAGAGACGTGTGGGTTCTGCCCGGTGGGCTCACCCGCGTAGCGCTGCCCGAAGGGGAGCTTGTGGTGAACTCCTCCCAGGGTGGCGGGTCAAAAGACACCTGGGTGCTGGGAGCACAACGCTCCCAGCGAGACTCACACGATGTGCAAGGGATCGTGTTGGAGCAGGTCACCGCGACGGAAGCCATTCCCATCATCACCGATGAGCAACTCGCGGAATACGACCTCAAACGCGAGCACAAAGGCCGCAGTCAAGAGCTAGGCCCTGCCCCGGAGCCCCAGCGGGAGCAGCAACAACAGCAACAACAGCAATCCCGCGAGCAGGGGGGTGCGCCGTGCTAAGTCGTATCGCTGAGAGCCTTTTTTGGATCGGCCGTTATTTGGAGAGAGCCGATGGCACGGCTCGCCTCCTTGACGTGCACCTACAGCTGTTGCTAGAAGACCCCTGGGTCGAAGAAGACATTGCCTGCCGCGCCCTTCTCGGAGTCATGGGGTCCAGTGCCCCCGATGACATCACCATGACGAGGGTCGAGTTGTTGGACATGCTCGGTGTGCAGAGGGAAAACCCCGCCTCCATCGCTTTCTCACTCGATCAGGCCCGAGAAAACGCTCGGCGTGCACGCGAGGTCATATCCAGTGAAATGTGGGAAGTGCTCAATACCAACCGCGCTCGAATGCCGCGCAAAGTGAGCCCCGAAAAAGTTCACGGCTTCTTCAGCTGGGTCCGTGATCGCACCGCGCTCGCGGTGGGAACGATGGAGTCGGTGGCGATTCGTGACGAGTCGTGGAACTTCTTTACCCTAGGCCGCAGTATCGAACGGGCTGACATGACCGCCCGACTTCTCTCTACCAGGGCATTGATGGATGAGGGAGGGCCATCGTGGACGACAATCCTTCGCTCCTGCGGTGCTTATGAGGCCTATTTGCGCCGCTACCGAGGCATGCCGAGTGCGAAGAATGCGGCAGAGTTCCTCGTGCTCGATCGACTCTTCCCTCGAAGCATCATTTTTCAAGTCATCCGGGCAGAGGAGTGTGTGAATGAGATTGAGCCGAGCTTGGATCGCTCGGTGATTAGCAACACGGTGCTGCGGGAGTTGGGCCAGATTCGTGGCGAGTTGGAATTCCAACCCATCGACCAAATCCTTCACGGTCTTCCCGGTTACATGGAGCGCATTCAAGAGCGCATGTTGGAGATTTCGGAGACCCTGCGCCAGCGCTACTTCCCCGTCCTCAGTGCCCCGACCTGGATTCGGGAGGACATGTGAGCAGGCTTCGCATTCGACACGAGACGACCTTTCGCTATGAGGCAGAAGTCGTAGCGTCCTACAACGAACTGCGCATGCGCCCGATGATGTCGGATCGACAGTTTGTCCTGACCGAACACGCGATGGTGACTCCGCTCACGAGTCAACAAAACTTCATTGACTACTGGGGCACTCGGGTGACGTCGGTTGAAATTCTTCAACCCCACGATTCCCTCAATGTGGTTGCGGAGAGTCTGGTGGAGATTTTTCCGGCACCCGAGCCCGGACCCGTGTTGACCTGGGATGAGCTGCGCGAGGCGACGTCGACGTCGATGGGGCTCACCGAAATCCTGGTGAACTCGCCACTGACAAAACCAACCAAAGACTTGGCGAGCTTTGCCAAGAAAGAGGCCGCTAAGCACTCCTCACCGGCGGATGCCGCCCGAGCGATATCTGCCTACATCACCTCAAAGATGACCTATCAATTTGGGGTGACCGAGGTGCACTCCACTGCGGCTGAGGCGTGGAAGGAAAAGAAGGGTGTGTGCCAAGACATCACCCACTTGGTCTTGGGGGCACTTCGCTCGGTGGGGATTCCCGCACGCTATGTCTCCGGCTACCTCCACCCCAGCCTGGATGCGGTGGTCGGAGAGACGGTGCGAGGCGAATCTCACGCGTGGGTGGAGTGGTTTGCCGGATCCTTCGTCGGACACGACCCCACCAATGACCGTGATATTTCAGACCGGCACGTGATTGTGGGCCGTGGTCGCGATTACACCGACGTTCCCCCCATCCGCGGGGTTTATGACGGGCCCAAGACCTCTGAGCACCGCGTTGACGTGCACCTCACCCTCGAGCGCTAGCCACTCGATACACTGGCGCGGTGAGTGAGCTCAAAGACCGTTTAGCCCAATACATCAACGAACTCGCCGTTCAGCGAGGAGAGTTCACCCTCACCAGCGGCAAGAAGGCATCCTTTTATATTGACCTGCGTCAAGTAAGCCTCGATCACCGAGTTGCCCCACTCATCGGGGATGTGATGTTGGAGGTGGTCTCCGAATTCCCGGAGGTGGAAGTCGTGGGTGGGCTCACGATGGGGGCCGATCCGATTGCGTCGGCCATCATGCATCGTGCCGTGGTGGCCGGGCGAGAGCTAGACGCTTTTGTAGTGCGTAAAGAGCCCAAGGGTCACGGGATGGGTAAGCAGGTCGAGGGCCCAGACGTGTCCGGCAAGAAAGTCATCGTGGTTGAAGACACGTCCACGACCGGGGGGTCACCCTTGAAAGCCATTGAGGCAGTGGAAAAAGCCGGCGGAATTGTGGTCGCTGTTGCCGTCGTGGTCGATCGTGACACGGGAGCGAAGCAAGTCATCGAAGAAGCCGGCTATCCGTATCGTGCGGCGCTGGGGCTTGCTGACCTCGGACTCGAGTGAATCGACGCTGGCTCGCCATCACTCTGATCGGTGTGATGCCGGCAGCGGCCATCGGCTATCTCATTGGCAGTGTGACGAGCGAAGAACCCGCACCATCACCAGTGGTGATGGCAGAACCCGAGGTCATCGAATTCACCACGCCGAACCTGAGCCTGGGTCCACGACCTGTGGGCACCTGGCAATGGAGCGAGCTACGAGGGGGAGAGTGCATCGCGTGGTTTGCTGACGCTTTTGCGGAGCAATTTGACGTCGTCGAGTGCACGACCCCGCATGAAGCAGAGTTTGTCCGAGCCACGCTCGCGAGTGATGACGCGGACGCTCGCTATCCAGGAGATGCTGCCGTCGAAGAGTTCGCCACCGAACACTGCGCCTCGTGGTCCAAAGACGACCTCATCGAAGGCGAGTTGTTTGACGACCTGGTGGCAGAATCGAGCTTCTCGCTCGGTAAAGAAGCCTGGGTCAGGGGTGATCGCCTCGTGGGGTGTTTTGTGAGGCAGCTCGATGGAGAGCTCTTCACCACAAAGCTCGTGAACGAATAGTTTTAGAGCCCCAAGCGCTCTCGCATCAGGGCAATGGCCTCGTCGTGTGAGTCAATCATCACAAAGCGCCGACCCAGCTCTCCTGCTGCGGCACCGGTGGTGCCGCTTCCGGCGAAGGGGTCGAGAACCCAATCATCCCGGTTCGTTGACGCTTGGATGATACGCCGGAGCACACCCAGGGGTTTTTGGGTGGCCCACCCTGTTTTTTCTTTACCCGTGGGGCTCACGATGGTGTGCCACCAGACATCAGTGGGCAGCTTGCCGCGCTCGCGCTTTTCCTCGTCGACCAGTCCCGGGGCCATGTAGGGCTCGCGATCGACCGCATCCGAGTTGAACACATAATTAGACGGGTTTTTGACGTAGACCAAAATCGTGTCGTGTTTCGTGGGCCAGCGCTTCTTGGACTTTCCGCCATAGTCGTAGGCCCAGATGATTTCGTTCAAGAACTTGTTCCGACCCACCATTTCATCGAGCCACACCTTGACGTAGTGGACTTCCCGCCAGTCCACGTGCACATAGAGCGTCCCGTCATCAGCGAGAACCCGCCAACACTCAGCAAGGCGAGGTTCGAGGAATGCCCGGTAGTCCTCGAAAGAATCGGCATAAGAATGAGTGGCGTGGGTGGTCACCTCGTATCGCTTCCCGCCAAAGCCTCCCCGGGAGCCATCGCTCGCGGCTTTCGTGGTGGTGGTGGTGCGCACCTGATCTTTCCCAGTGTTGAAGGGTGGGTCGAGATAGACGACTCGGAAGAGTCCATCGGGTAAATCTCCCATCACCTCCAGGTTGTCACCTTGGAGCACCTGGTGTGGCGTGGCGAGATCAAAAGCGGTGGGCACTCCACCAGATTAACCGCACGTTTAGGCTGGGCCCGTGAGTGAATCCACCCCCGATGCGGCTCAGCACCCCGAACGTTCGACCCACGGTGTGGGACCGTGGCAGGGAGAGTGGCCCAAGGGGGAGCAGTATGACCGGGAGTTACTGACCCACGGGGACTCACGGAACGTTGCTGACCACTATCGCTATTGGACGATGGAAGCGATCGTTGCCGACTTGGACACAAAGCGGCATCCCTTCCATGTCGCGATCGAGAACTGGCAGCACGACCTCAACATCGGCTCGATTGTCCGAACTGCCAATGCGTTCCTCGCCGACACCGTGCACATCATCGGCCGGCGGCGGTGGAACCGTCGTGGCGCGATGGTGACCGACCGGTATCAGCACGTGATTCACCACGACACCGTCGAGGGTTTTGTTCACTGGGCGAAGGATGAGGGAGTGCCCATTGTTGCTGTCGATAACGTCGAGGGTTCAGTGCCGATCGAAACCACGGCTCTCCCGGAGCGCTGTGTACTGCTTTTCGGGCAAGAAGGCCCTGGTTTGAGCCCCGAAGCCATCGCGGTAGCCGATGTGGTGGTGGATATCGCCCAATTTGGGTCAACGAGGTCGATTAATGCTTCCGCCGCGGCAGCCATCGTGATGCACCAGTGGGTGATGCAACACCGCTTCGGGGTGGCTCCTGCGGGAAACGACTAGACTTTTTAGGTAATTCCCGCCAAATTCAAGGACTTTTTCTATGCCTGCGGTTGTGATTGTGGGAGCCCAGTGGGGCGATGAAGGTAAAGGTAAAGCCACCGATCTTCTCGCGGGCCGCATTGACTATGTCGTGAAATTCAACGGTGGTAACAACGCCGGTCACACGGTCGTGATCGATGACGAAAAATACGCCCTGCACCTTCTCCCCAGCGGCATTCTCACCCCAGGGGTGACTCCGGTCATCGGCAATGGTGTCGTGATTGACCTCGAAGTTCTCGCAGAAGAGCTCGAGGGACTGACCGCCCGCGGGTTGGATGTCTCAAAGCTTCTCGTGAGCTCCCACGCCCACGTCATCACTCTGTACCACCGCACCTTGGACAAGGTGACCGAGAGGTTCTTGGGTAAACGTCAGATTGGCACTACCGGACGCGGAATTGGACCGACTTATGCCGACAAGATCAACCGCGTCGGTATTCGCATGCAGGACCTCTTCGACGAGGGTATTTTGCGCCAAAAAGTCGAAGGCGCTTTGGAGCAAAAGAACCACCTGCTCGTGAAGGTTTACAACCGTCGAGCCATTTCGGCGGACGAAGTAGTGGAAGACCTGCTCAAATACCAAGACCTGGTGCGGCCGATGGTGGCCGATACGTCGCTGCTGCTCAACCAGGCTCTCGAGCGCGACGAAACCGTCCTGTTTGAAGGTGGCCAGGCGACGATGCTGGATGTTGACCACGGCACCTACCCGTTTGTCACCTCCTCCAACGCTACCTCCGGTGGTGCGGCCACTGGTTCGGGGGTCGCGCCGTGGAGGCTCAACCGCATTGTCGGAATTGTGAAGGCTTACACCACCCGCGTGGGGTCAGGTCCGTTCCCCACCGAGTTGGACGACGAATGGGGTGAGTGGTTGCGAGAGCGGGGCGCGGAGTTTGGCACCACCACCGGGCGCCCTCGCCGAACGGGGTGGTTTGATGCCCCCATCGCCCGCTATGCCACGCGGGTGAACGGCATCACCGATTACGTGCTCACCAAATTGGATGTGTTGACTGGGCTCGAGCAGATTCCTGTCTGCGTCGCTTACGAAGTCGAGGGTCAACGGGTGGAAGAAGTTCCCTGGTCGCAGTCTGACTTCCACCACGCAAAGCCGATTTATGAGAACCTTCCCGGCTGGTCGGAAGATATTCGAGGAGCACGAGAGTTCGTTGACCTTCCTCAGGCCGCCCAGGATTACGTGGTGGCACTCGAGCAGATGATTGACCAGCGCATCTCGGTCATTGGTGTGGGTCCGGGTCGCGACGAGGTTGTTGTTCGCCACGACCTGCTGGGCTAGGCCGTTAGGCTTTTGGCATGGATGAGGACGCTCAGCAGGAACTTGCTGAACTGCGCGCCAGTATCGACAACATTGATGCCGCGCTGATTCACCTGCTTGCCGAGCGGTTTAAGAACACCAAGCGCGTGGGTCGCTTGAAGGCTCGGGCGATGATGCCCCCGTCTGACCCTGCCCGCGAAGCCGCGCAGATTGCTCGGTTGCGGGAGTTAGCTGCTGACGCGGATTTGGATCCGGGTTTTGCGGAGAAGTTCCTTGAATTCATCCTCGCCGAGGTGATTCAACACCACGAACAATTAGCCTCGGATAGCGAGTAGTTCGGCATAAAGCTTGTGGGCGGTTTCTTCCAGCCGCTCCATCAGAGCCTCGTCTCTCTCGACTTCGACATATTTGGGGCCGGGCCATCCGGGCACCATCTCGCCACCTTTGTTCACCCGGAGCATCCAGGCAAACACACACCCCTCCGCACCGGTCACAAAGAGTTGCCATTGCACCTGGCGGTGATAATTCCCGGGCACTTGAGCCCAACGACCCCAATCACGACCGGTCGTTTTTACTTCGGCAATGACCCGGTGGTCAGCGGAGAGCCCATCAGGGGTGGCCATCATCCACTTTTTGTCGGATGAATCTTTCGCAATCAACCAATCGTTGGGTTCAATATCCACCACGGTTTGGAGTTTTTCGATGATCGGGCCCTCTTGTTCCCGACCGAAACGCATGTAGTCGTTGTCGGGAATTTCTCGCGGACGCCGAATCTGGTCGATGACCTCTCGAAACCCGTCCGGCGTCACTGCCTTGGCGACCGCGGTCGCTGTGACACCTGTTTGGCGCACTTCGAGCCACTTCTCCCTCTCGCGGGAGGGGACGAGGAAGCGCTCTTGTTCGATCATCCGATACAGGCTAGACCCGACCGCCGACGAGCGGTCCGAAGGCGTCGGGGAGTCTTGATTCGTGCAGTGAGTGCAGCTCATCGAGGGTGAAAGTTCCGACGTCGGCGATCTCCAAAGCGTCCTGGGCGGCATCAGTGACACCAATCCGTAGAACGGGAACACCGCGGCCCTTGCACAGGCCTTGGAATTTGACGTCGTCTTCTCGAGCGACCGACACGATTGCTCGAGCTTGAGATTCAGAGAACAGGGCAGTGACCATATCGATGCCATCCCGCTCCTGTACCTCACCCAGCCACACGCGAGCTCCCACCCTTCGTCGCAAGCACGCTTCGGTGAGCGATTGAATCAGGCCGCCGGTCGAGAGGTCGTGAGCTGAGGTGACCAAGCCCTGATGGGCGGCGCTTGAGAGAAGTCCTGCCAGGGCTTTTTCTTTGTCGAAGTGCACTTGTGGGGGAAGCCCGCCCAGATGGGAGTGAATAGCGTCTGCCCAGATCGACCCATCAAGCTCGAGGGAGGTGGCTCCGAGCAGGTAGATGTTTTCTCCGTCGTCCTGCCACCCTGAAGGCAAGCGCCGTGCCACATCGTCAATCACGCCCATGACCGCCACGACTGGGGTGGGGTGAATGGGGGTGTCACCCGTCTGGTTATACAAACTCACGTTGCCACCCGTGACCGGCACGTCTAATTCGACGCAGGCATCGGCTAATCCACTGACAGCTTGGGCAAATTGCCACATGACTTCGGGGTTTTCGGGGCTGCCGTAGTTCAAACAGTCACTCACCGCCACCGGGGTGGCACCTGTTGAGGCCACGTTGCGATACGCCTCCGCCAGCGACAGTGCTGCCCCCGCCCGAGGATCCAACTGGCCGTATCGTCCGTTGGCATCGGTGGCGAGGGCAACACCCAAGCCCGATTCTTCGTCGACTCGCAGCATTCCCGCGTCGTCAGGAGTCGCCATGGCGGTATTGCCCAGAACGTAGTGGTCGTATTGGTTCGTGATCCATGTGGCCGCCTGCAAATTGGGGTGGTTCAGAACCTGGCGAATCTGATCCATCACTCCTGCGTCCGAGTTGTCTCGCTCGGCACCATGGATGGTGTCTGCTTGAAGCCGGTCGAGCCACTCGGGCCGCGTCATGGGGCGGTTGTACACCGGGGAATCAATCGCTACCGTCTTCGGGTCCACGTCGACAATAGTTTCGCCGTGCCAGGTGATGACCAGGCGACCATCGTCGGTCACTTCACCCAAGACACTGGAGTCGACTTCCCACTTAGCGGTGACGGCGAGGAAGGCATCGAGCAGGCCTGGCCGAACAATGGCCATCATCCGCTCTTGGCTTTCTGACATGAGAATTTCTTCGGCGGTGAGGGTGTCATCTCGAAGCAGCACACGGTCGAGCTCCACCGCCATGCCTGCGTCACCGTTCGCAGCCAGTTCGCTGGTCGCACAACTAATGCCCGCGGCGCCTAGGTCTTGAATGGCTTCGACAAGTTCCTTCTCGAATAATTCCATACAGCATTCGATGAGGACCTTTTCGGCAAAGGGGTCACCCACTTGCACGGCCGGACGCTTAGCGGGGCGACCGTCGTCGCCAAAGGTTTCACTCGCGAGAATGGACGCGCCTCCGATGCCGTCACCGCCGGTGCGGGCACCAAAGAGCACCACCTTGTTACCTTTACCGGTCGCATTCGCGAGGTGAATGTCTTCGTGGCGCATGACTCCTACGGCGAGTGCATTGACGAGGGGGTTGCGCTGATAGCTGGGGTCAAACCAGGTTTCACCGCCAATGTTGGGAAGGCCCAGGCAGTTTCCGTAGAAGCTGATGCCCGAGACCACTCCGGGGACCACTCGGGCGGTGTCGGGGTGATCAATCGCCCCAAATCGCAAAGCATCCATTACCCCGATGGGTCGGGCACCCATCGAGATGATGTCGCGGACAATTCCTCCTACACCAGTCGCCGCGCCCTGGAAGGGTTCGATGTAGCTGGGGTGATTGTGGCTTTCGATTTTGAAGGTGACCGCCCAGCCTTCACCGACATCGACCACGCCGGCGTTCTGGCCCATTCCGACCATCAAGTTCTTGCGCATCGAATCAGTCATTTTCTGACCGAATTGCTTCAGGTGGACTTTCGAGGACTTATAGGAGCAGTGCTCACTCCACATCACCGAGTACATCGCGAGCTCACCAGAGGTGGGCCTGCGCCCCAGCAGTGAAACGATTTGCTGGTATTCGTCGTCGGTGACTCCCAGTTCCCGATAGGGCAGGTTTAGCTCAGGTGTCTCGGCGGCGTGTTCGACCGAATCAATCTGACGTTTTTCGGCGCTCATGCACTTCCCCATTCGCGCGGTGATCCAAGGGCCAACAGCACAGTGAGGAGCAGCCCCAGAAAGAGAACGATGCTGATGATCAGAGTGGTGGGGCGAGCAATGAACCACCGAAAGAGCGGGTCGGGGAACTTGGCATCTCGCGGGTCTCCACTGGCGTCGGTCCGCCACTCGCCTTCAAGAAGCCCCCGTTTCACTACCGCGCGGTCAAACGGAATGGTGGCGTAGGGCGGGATCGCGATGGCCACAGCGGCAAGGGTTCGGCCAAAGCCCCAGCGCTGATTCATGCCGACGAGTACCGCGACGGTGCAGTAGGCAAGAAATACAACACCGTGGGACATGCCGGCGAGAAAAAACCACGAAGGATCTTGTCCTAATCCATAGCGCAGCACCATGGCGGCAATCAGTGCCGTCCAGGTGATGGTTTCTGCCACGGAGACGAATCCGTAGAGATTCTTGGGGCTCGCCCTCATCGGAGCACCGCCTCGAGGGCGAGGGATGTGAAGAACGTGAGGCCGTCGGTGCCGTTTCGCATTGCCTGGTCTGTGTCGGGGCCGAACCCTTCTTCGACGGCGTGCTCCGGATGGGGCATCAGACCGACGACGGTGCCCGCTTCGTTTCGCAGTCCCGCGATGTCGTGCAGGGAGCCGTTGGGGTTGACGCCGACGTAGCGGAAGACCACCAGGCCTTCGCCTTCCACTCTCTTGAGCGTTTCCTGATCGGCGATGTAGCCACCCTCTCCGTTTTTGAGCGGAATCACGATGTGTTGTTGCTGCTGAAAACCTGCGGTCCATCGGGTGTCCGTGTTCTCGACGACGAGTTCTTGGTCGCGACAGATGAACTGGCCGTGGTCGTTACCAATCAGACCTCCTGGCAGCACTCCCGCCTCCATCAAGATTTGGAAGCCATTACAAATGCCCAAGACGGGCAGGCCTTTGCCGATGGCCTCGACAATGTCGACCATGATCGGCGAGCGGGCAGCAATCGCGCCACATCGGAGGTAATCGCCGTAGCTGAAGCCTCCGGGGAGTACTAGCGCATCGACGTTGTGTAGGTCGTGTTCTCCGTGCCACAGCGCAACGGGGGTGTGCCCGGCGAGGCGAACCGCGCGGAGTGCGTCGCGGTCATCGAGGGAACCAGGGAAGGTGACAACACCAACCCGCATTAGTTCTTGTCCTCCACCCGGATGTCGACGACATCCTCGATTACTCCGTTGGAGAGTAGTTCTTCTGCGATGGTGCGAGCTTTCTCCAAGTGGCTCTCCGTCACCTCGCCATCGACGAGCAGTTCGAAACGCTTGCCGATGCGCACGTCACTAAACGAGTCGTTACCGCCTCGCAGAAGTGAACGGTGAACTGCTTTACCTGCCGGATCGAGAAGTTCTCGCTTGGGCATGACCTCAATAACGATGGTCGCCACCTGATGTCCCCTGACGCGTTGAAGCTGAAATCCAGCTTTGATTCTATCGGGAGCGAAGGTGGTCGAGGGCGCCTCGACCCACCGCATCCGCCACGGCAAACGACGCCCAGACCCGGCAGCCATCGGCGCCGGGATGAAAACCGTCTTCGGCGAAGAAAGTTGGTGGGTAATCGCCGGGCGGAGGCGACATCAGGGCGTAGGGGCGAGCTTCCACAAATCTGCGCATTCCGACTTCAATGCCTTTGGCATGGTTCGCCATGACGGTGCGCAAGGGCTCGGGGAGAGATTCAAACTTTCCAAAGGCCGGCAGCGACGACACCATGATGAGTGCAGTGGGGAAGCGCTCATGGATGGTCTCCACGATGGCGGAGAGGTTTCGAATTGCCGGGCGTCGGGGCTGAAGATTCTTCGCGTCGTTCGCTCCGATGGACACCATGGCGACGTCCACGTGCTCCGCCTCGTTGAGAGCGGCCGGAAGGTAGCGCTCGAGTAACTGGCCAGTGGTGATTCCCCGTTCTCCGGCACTGTCCCAGGAAATTCCCCTGCCGAGCTCTTTATAGAGAGCGCGTGCGAGTTGAGCGGTGAGTCCCAGCATCGGATTGTCGACGCCCACTCCCGCAATAGTGGAATCTCCGAGGCCCAACACACGCAAGGGCTTAGGTCCACTGATTGTTCCAGACCAGGGCATGGGAGCGTTGGGCATACGCGGGCGGTCTCTTCGCACGAGCCGACCCTGCGTGACGAGGAGAGGAGAAAGGACATAGCCCAGCGGTCTCGCGAGCAAATGCGCAGGTCGAAGGCCGGGGTAGTGCGGGCCGTGGTCTAACGAGAGCGTCATCGGGTTCCCATAAGCCGGGTTTGGAGTTCGCGATATCGCTCGGACGTCTTGCTCACAATCTCCTCAGGTAGCTCGGGAGGAGTGCCGGTTTTGTCCCAGTGGTCGGAGAGCCAATTACGGATGATTTGCTTGTCAAACGAGTCCAGTCGGTTGGGCCCTCCCCGGGCATAGGCCTCTGCGTCCCAATAGCGGGAGCTATCGGGAGTGAGCGCTTCGTCACCGAGACGAAGCACCCCACTCTCACGATCGTGTCCAAATTCGAACTTGGTGTCGGCGAGGATGAGTCCACGCTCCTTGGCGATGGCAGCAGCCCGCTTGTAAATATCAATTGACCACGCCTTCAATTGCTCCGCCTGCTCTTGCCCGAGGAGCCGGACCACCTCGTCGAAGGAGACGTTCTCGTCGTGCTCACCCACGGCGGCTTTGGTCGCGGGGGTAAAGAGCGGCTCAGGGAGCGGGTCACCTTCGTGCAAGCCCTCGGGAAGGGGAATCCCGCATACGCTGCGGGATGCCTGATATTCCTTCCAACCGGACCCCACGAGGTAGCCACGGACAACACATTCCACTGGAAGCATAGATAAAGAGTGGGCAATTACCGCGCGGTTCTTTACTTCCTCAGGCGGCGCAGAGCCCAGTAAATGATTGGGAATATGGGCGAGCTGTTCCATCCACCAGCCGCTGATTTCGGTGAGGACCTGCCCTTTGCCGGGGATATCGGGGCTCAATATGACGTCGAACGCGCTCACACGGTCAGTCGCGACAATCAACAGCTGCGAGGCATCGTCCAGGCTAGATGCGCCCTGAGGAATATATACGTCTCGCACTTTGCCTTGGTAGGCGAGGGTCCACTCAGGCAGAGCGGTCATCACTCACCTTTGCCGCAATGTCTGTTCGGTAGTGGCTGCCCTCGAGGGAGATGGCAGAAAGAGCGGTGTACGCCCGCTCTCGTGCTTCTGTAAAGCTCGACCCGTGCGCGATCACGCTGAGGACTCGTCCGCCCGTCGCGATGAGACCTTCATCGGTGTCTGAGGTGGCGGCATGGGCAATGGTGACCTCGGGTATTTCGAGGGCGAGGTCGAGGCCTGAAATCTCTCTACCGGTAACGGGTTTCTCTGGGTAGCCTTCGCTCGCCAAAACCACGGTGATGACGTCGTCGTCAGAGAAGACCGCAGGCGGGGCTTCGTTCAGAGTCCCGCTGGCGGCGTGGAGCACGAGTTGTGAAAGGGGGCTTTCTAAGCGAGAAAGCACGACCTGAGTTTCTGGGTCACCAAACCGGGCGTTGAACTCGATGACCTTCACGCCGCCATCGGTCACAATCAAGCCACAGTAGAGCAAACCGATGAACGGAACGCCGCGCTTTTCCATTTCTCGGATGGTGGGGAGGGCCACCGTCTCGGTGACTGATTCGACAAAGTCGTCGGGTAACCAGGTGAGTGGACTATATGCGCCCATGCCGCCTGTGTTGGGACCTTGGTCGCCATCAAACGCTCGCTTGTAATCTTGAGCGGGAGCGAGCGGCATGACGTGGGTTCCATCAGAGAGGAAAAACAGCGACACTTCTTCGCCCGCGAGAAATTCCTCGACGACCACGGTGCTGTCTTGAAGGTAGTAGCTCGCATGGTCCACCGCGGCCTGACGATTCTCGGTCACGATCACACCTTTGCCCGCAGCCAAACCGTCGGCTTTGACCACGTGGGGTGCGCCCAGTTCATCTAATGCGGAATGGAGGTCCTCGACGGTGGAGACGGTGACGCTACGAGCGGTGGGAACAACTGCTGAGGCCATGACTTCTTTGGCAAACGACTTAGATCCCTCAATGGCTGCCGCTTTACGGTCAGGCCCGAACACGGGGACGCCTTCTTTGCGCAGCTTGTCGGCGACCCCCGCCACCAGCGGGGCTTCCGGTCCGACGACCACAAGATCGGCCTCGAGGTCTTTCGCAATCTGGGCCACAACGCTGGGGTTGGTCGGGTCGAGAGCGACATTTTCAGCGAGCATGGCCGTGCCGGCGTTGCCGGGAGCGGCGAAGAGTTCGTGGCCTCCTTCGCGGGCTAACGCCATCACGATGGCGTGTTCTCTCGCGCCCGAACCGAGCACCAATATCTTCACCAGGCCACCATACACACCAGCTTGTTAGCGTGTGAGGGTGGCAATTCGCACCATCCCCCAGGCAGACGGCGAGCGGGTGCTCAGCCGTTGGCTCAGTGACCGAAGCGGCGTACTGACCGACCGCGACGACCTCGCCCTGGCGGTGCGGTTTAGTCTTCAGCTGCTGAGAGAGAAGGCTCCGGGTAGAAGCGTCGAGGTGCGGATTCCCCCCTATGGCGCAGCGCAGGTCGTGGAAGGGCCCAATCACACCCGCGGGACGCCACCGGCTGTTGTGGAAGCGGAGCCAGAAACCTGGCTGGAGGTCATCATCGGCCAGAAATCGTTTGCAGAGGCGGTCGCCGAGGGAACCATTCAGCTCTCCGGGCTTCGGACCGACCTCCAAGGCTTTCTGCCGTTGTGGCCTCTAAGCTGACGCCGTGACAGAGAAGGACAGCGGAGAGCAGGCCCAGCTCAGGCGTGCGCCCAAGCTCGCTCCCTTTGTCGTGTTGGGCGCGGGATTGGGCTTCGTGTTGACCCTGATTGCGACGTCGCTGTTTCCTTCTGATCCATCGATTGGGTTTGCCGCACTCTCTGGCTACTTCGCCATCTTCGGTGTGACGGCGGGATTGGCCTTGGGAATCGTGTGGTGGTTGATTTTGGATTGGCGCTCTCGCCGTCGCCAGCGAGAGGTACGGATTGAGCGCGAGCGCAACTAGCTCGACTGATTGAGCTCCAGCCAGCTCAGGTATTCGGGGGTGACCGTCCCGGTGCAGTACTCGCCGGTGAAACAGCTCATGTCGAGGTCGGTGATGTCAGAGCCCTCCAAGATGGCCTCTTTCATGTCCTCAACTTCTTGGTAGATTAGATAGTCCGCACCAATTTCTTGGTTGATTTCGGGAATCGTCTTTCCCGCTGCCACCAGCTCATGCTGGTTGGGCATGTTGATGCCGTACACGTGGGGGTAGCGCACGGGGGGAGCCGCGGAGGTGAAGGTCACGGTCTTCGCTCCCGCCTGACGAGCCATTTCGATGATTTCTCGAGAGGTGGTGCCTCGAACGATCGAATCATCGACAATCAGAATGTTTTTGCCCTGGAACTCTTGAGACATGGCGTTGAGCTTCTGCCGCACGCTCTTTTTACGCTGCGCCTGGCCGGGCATGATGAAGGTGCGCCCGACGTATTTGTTCTTGTAGAACCCCTCCCGGTACTCAATGCCGAGGCGTCGTGCCACCTGCATGGCGGCGGGTCGGGCAGAGTCAGGAATCGGCATCACGACGTCAATGTCGTCGACGGGGGCGTGCTTCGCAATCGTGGCCGCGAGGCGGTCACCTAGGCGCAGCCGGGCTTCGTAGACAGAAATTCCGTTGAGCGTGGAGTCGGGCCTCGCCAAGTAGACGTATTCGAAGGAGCAGGGGAAGAGCTGCGGGTTTTTTGCACACTGGCGCTCGCTGATGGTGCCATCCGTGGCAATGAATACGGCCTCACCGGGGGCAATGTCGCGCACAATCTCGTATTCACCGGATTCCAGCACCAGCGATTCGCTGGCGACAACCCACTCGTCCCCGACCAGCCCTGCCTGACGACGACCGAGGACCAGAGGCCTGATGCCGTAGGGGTCGCGGAAAGCCACTAGGCCCTGACCGCCAATGAGAGCGACCGCGGCATAGGAGCCCTCGACTCTCTCGTGCATGTTGGCAATCGCATCGAAGAGAAGGTCGGGGTGGAACGGGCGGCCTTGGCCGGTGTGCTGCAATTCACTGGCCAACACGTTCACCAACAGTTCGGTGTCGGAAGAGGTGTTGAGGTGTCGCCGGTCAGATTCCGCGAGCTGGGCGGTGAGTTCCCGGGTATTGGTGAGGTTTCCGTTGTGCACCAAGACGATCCCATAGGGGGAGTTCACATAGAAAGGTTGAGCTTCTTCTTCACGCTTGGCTTTGCCCGCGGTGGCATATCGCACGTGACCCAAGCCGGTGTTTCCCAAGAGGCCCCGCATGTCACGGGTGCGGTAGGCCTCACGGACTTGGCCCTTGGCTTTGTGAATGTGGAAGCTTGTCCCATCCAGAGTGGCGATACCGGTGGAGTCTTGACCGCGGTGTTGTAACAACCCCAAGGCGTCATAAATCTGTTGATTGACGGGGCTGGAGGAGACGATGCCCACGATGCCACACATGACCCGGCGGTACTCCCCTTCGACATCGCCTATCGGCGGTGAGCGCTACGGGCTAAGTCTGTCACATCCCCTGCTCGGCAGGATTTTTCCGTGCAGACCACCCCAGCCACGCCCACCACAGGAGCGAGAGACCGCCGAGAACCCAGAGCCACCACGTTGACCAAATGTTCGTGGTCGGTTTCGCAAGGTCCTCGGCCACCGCTTCCTGCGTCCGTGGCGGCTCCACGGGCAGCGGGGTGGCTGGGGCAGATTCTTGAAGTTGGAAATCAGGCTCCTCCAGAACCTCGACGGTTTTTGGTTCTTCGACGATGGGAAGCGGAGCCACCGCGGGAGGCGCCGGAGTGGGGCTGAGCTCTACCGCGACAATGTCTTTCTTTTTGCGATTCCGCTGTGGCGCCTCCTCAATGGCCACCTCGATGA
>Ga0233450_10001115_pt1 | contig 28874 bp, 20 predicted proteins | sample 011ome_30_FD_189956 | JGI IMG/M metagenome (GOLD analysis project Ga0233450, IMG submission 189956) | Coastal salt marsh microbial communities from the Groves Creek Marsh, Skidaway Island, Georgia - 011501CT (spades assembly) | ecosystem: Environmental > Aquatic > Marine > Intertidal zone >... | reverse complement strand
TAGAAACCTTACCCGGCATCGGTCGCTCAACGGCTGGGGCCATTTGTGCCATTGCCTATCATCAGCCAGCCACTATTCTTGACGGCAACGTTAAACGAGTACTAGCTCGACATCAGGCCATTGATGGCTGGCCAGGGCAATCTGCCACCAGTAAACAATTGTGGGCTCTGGCAGAGCAATATACGCCACAAAAACACCCTGCCGACTATACTCAGGCCATTATGGATTTAGGTGCAACACTCTGTACGCGCACCAAACCACAATGCTCTATTTGCCCATTATCAATAGATTGCAAGGGCTTTGCGGATGGGAACCCCACCAACTATCCCGGCAAAAAACCCAAAAAGGCACAGCCCATACGAAAGTGCCTGTTTTTAATCATCCGTAACCCAGAAGGTGGCGTGCTATTAGAACAACGCCCTGCCAACGGTTTATGGGGTAGCTTATGGGTCTTTCCACAGTGTAAGAAAGAGTCAGATATACCCAACATCTGCTCTCAATTCAGCTGCAAAGCAACAGAATGGCAACTACTACCAGAACAAAGACACACCTTCAGCCACTTTCATTTAGATTACCAACCAGTGCTTATTGATACGCCAAGCCCATCATCTATCATGGATAGCACCAGCGTTGTCTGGTATAACCCTAACTCGCCACTGGAAGTCGGCACCGCACAACCCGTAAAACAACTTCTAGAACAACTAACGATATAAGGTAAAGGTATTCATCAATGGCACGTATAGTTGATTGCAAAAAACTGGGTAAAAAATTAGAAGGCTTAGACAACCCGCCCTTCCCTGGCCCCAAAGGACAAGAAATCTTCGAAACAATATCGAAACAAGCCTGGGCTGAGTGGCTTGAGCACCAAACCAGACTCATTAATGAAAAACACCTCAATATGATGGATATGACAGCAAGAACCTATCTCAATGAGCAAAGAGATAAGTTCCTAAATGGTGAAAAAATCGACGAAGCCGAAGGTTATGTGCCGCCATCAGAATAATTTCCAACAACGCCCTTGACGATACAAAGACGAGAAGGTTTAATACGCGCCTCTTGTAGCACAGCAGTGACTCAACAGTCCTGACACTATTGCTAAACAAGCAATGCCCGGATAGCTCAGTCGGTAGAGCAGAGGATTGAAAATCCTCGTGTCGGTGGTTCGATTCCGCCTCCGGGCACCATATATTTAAAAGGCCTGCAACCAATCGCAGGCCTTTTTTTATATATGGTATTGGAAAATCATAGCTAGTCATTTCTATATGTAAATCAAAGCCTACAGCATATTACTTAAACACCAAATGGTTACATTTAAAAAGCCATCATAGTCCACAAAAAACTCTTTTATTTTTTCTATAGTTATCAATTTTAAAAAATAAATCTTTTGGGCTTGAAATCGTGCCAATAAATTATAAATAAAGGTAACGAAATCCCTCTCCTGAAGTGGTAGAAAGTAAAATAATTGCTGTTATCAAAGTCGCGAAAACCAACCCCTTAAGTATATCTACTATGTTGGTACGTAAATACTGTCTGATAGTCATAATCCAAATGCCCTTAATAATATTTCCCAACGCTCCAAGGTCATATCTAATGATTCAACACCAGTAAAGGTGAAACTCAAAATCACAAAATTCAGTGTCATAAGCCTTGCAATAGGGTTCCATAGGATATGCCGCCAACCACTATTAAAAAAATTGGCCATCTGGGTTTTTTTCCAAGACTGACAAACAGCTACCCCCACTCCATGCCAGATACCCCAAAACAAATAACGTAGTGACAGTTCATGCCATATTCCCAACACAAGCATAGATGCTACAGCTGCCAGCGCAGGAAATCGGGTAACTGAAAACACAGGCATATAAATATAATCACGGCACCAACTAGATAGCGACATATGCCAGCGTTTCCAAAAATCCCCTATATCGGCAGCAAGGAAGGGAAATCTAAAATTTTCTCCCACCCTAAAGCCCAGAAGTAAGGCAAAACCAATAGCTACTTCTGAATAACCGGAAAACATGAAATAAAGGTGCAGCCCGTAATAGACTGCATCCATATAATGATACATCCAGGTTTCTTGCGGAAAGCTATCCACCCAAGCCAATAGTTTTATACCTATCAAGTAATTGCCAATGACAATAATTTTTGTGTAGCCAAACAGAAGGCGCTGTAAACCTAAGGCAAATAACTCGGAATCCCACCGACGTCTAGCAAGATCACGGCGAAATTCTGGAAACCTATTAATGGGTCCAACCTGAAGTGTTGGAAGAAACCACAGCCAAGTCAGGAGGTCACGCCAACTTAACCGATCACAACGGCCTGTGTAAAATTCAATCAATAGATGTATAGCTCTTAAGATATAAAAAGCCATACCCAGCACCACCATATCGGCACCAATGGCAGCAGACACTCCTAACAACCGATACAATATAAAGCTCAATACAAAGATAAAAATAGCTGCTGGAATAGCCCATCGGTAATGGTGCCGATTGATAGCAGCTACTCCTGTCATAATCGTAACCCCAAGTAAAACCATCAATGACCAGGGTGAAAATAGCGCCAGAAACAGTGTAGAACTGAGCGCTAAAACTGTGGGAACAACCCGAATTGGAAGTAACCAAGCTAAACAAACCAGCCCCGTTAAAGAGAAGAGATATAATGGGCTCTCAACGATGCTCAAAGCCTCTCCTTAAGAATCGTTCCTAGCTTCTGAAGGCGAATTTCCCGTCCGTCACGATTAACATGGGCGCCATCCAAATAGTGGCTGGTCGGTAGCGGTTGCCCGACAGTAAGCAACTCAATGCCTCTCGGGGCAAGCTCAGACTCCAAATAAGGCAACCATTGCCCATTTTCGACAGAAGGCGTCCATGACTCCTCTCTTGGAAAGTGAATAACTATTACCTCACCCCCTATTGATTGTAATTCTGATAAAAACTCAAAGGCACCATCCCGTATCGGAAGAGAATTTCGATATCTATGCTCTAATTTTTCAACATGCTTGACTCGATCTCTCTGCTTCTGTTTTATTGAAAAGTTGGTTGCGGGGTAATGACAATATTTATCCCCACCTTTCCTAAAGATACCAATGATTACCCGTTTAATTTTCTTTAGAGGTAGGTTATCGGCTTCAAGAAATAGTGAATCCTGTACTAGAATGTATCGGGGTTTCAGCTTTTCTAACAACGGTTTCAACACAACAAAGTCATACCATCTCGCACTAGATACACTTAACCTTAACCAGCTAAAACCTTCCCCCAACCACTGCTCTCTGGGTGTTGAGTAACGAAGTAATGAATCACCAATGGCTACTACTAGAGGCTTGTTTCTTGAATCAAAAACCTCACTTGGAACCCCTTTTCCATTTAAATAGCATTGTGATCTATGGTTTGGTCCAAATAAAACAAGTAAGTAGATACCCAACCAAATAACTATGAGCCAGATCAAACACCAACTCCAGGGCCTTAATGGTCCTGCTACTGTCATAATTCAACCTTTTCCCTGCAAATTTCAATAGCACTATTTATTGAGTCAATACTCATGATGTCAGTAGTAGACAGTCGTATGTTAAAGCTTTTTTCAAGCCCAACAACAAAGCTCATGTGAGCTAGAGAATCCCAGCCTGGTGTATTATCTGGTCTTGAATATTGTGATAAATCTGATGGGTTTATCTTGAAAATAATTGCCGCAATATCAAAGATACGCTGACTAACAACTAGAGAACTTCCTAAACTAACCTCAGAGGATAAAACCTGTTCCTCTAATTGCTCTCGTGCCATTTCAATACGGATTTTACCCGAAGGTCCTTTGGCCAATCGATCAACAAAATAGATCCGCCTAGGAATCTTGTACTCGGCCAAATGTACACGACACCATTCAATCAGCTCATTTTCAATAGTGCCACTATCCTGAAGAACTACCAATACAAGTACAACTTCTCCCCAGTCTTCATCTGGATACCCTAATACAACAGATTCACTAACACTTTTATGACTATTCAGTATCTCAGAAATTTCTTCAGGCGATATATTTCTACCACCAAAAATAATCTGGCTTTTTTTTCTGCCAACTAAATCGATATGACCTGATGCGAGCTCACATACTAAATCTCCTGTTCGTAACCAGCCTTGCTCTAATACCTTGGCAGTCGCTTCTGGGTTTTTATAATACCCATTCATCAATTGGTTCGAGGAAATCAATAACTCACCAGTATCTCCTTTGGTCACATCTCGATCATTATCATCAACGATACGAATTCTGGTATTTATCGGGTGTCCCAAAGTTCCCACCTTTCTAGAGTGTTCATCAGGACCACTAAAAAGTGCCGATGTACCAGTTTCAGAAAGACCATACATATTAACCACTCGCACCTTAAATTCACCTTCAAATGCTTCCCACAAGGACCGTTCCAAGTGACCTGCACAGGAAACAACAAATTGTAAATCATCGCTTTCAAAGTTCTCGCCCCACTCTCTACCTATTCGATGAATAATGGATAACATTGTCGGTACAGCAATGAAATGGCTGATACGGTAACGATATAAACTGTCCAGATACAACTGAAGGTTTTGGACAGAAAAATTACAGGGCCGGATCACTGCTGCTCCCGAAAACCAGCCCAGCAATGGTCCTTGTATCAAACCATCTACATGATGAAGTGGTAGGGAATTCAAAATTTTTGATGATTTATCAAGTTGGTACTGGGACTTTAAGGTCTCCAGTTGAGAAATTAATGCCGAGTAACATACCTCAACACCCTTTGGCGTTGAAGTTGTTCCCGATGTATACACCACATAAGCCACCATACTGCCATTAACCGTACTATCCACTCCTGAGCTCAATAAAAAATGGGTTGTTGGGACTGGAAGTTCAGGCCATGCCAATGAGTCATTTTCTTGAGCCCGCTTGGCCACTAACTTGCCAAAAATACCACCTTTTTTCTTTGGCTTTAAAACATCAAGGCTAGGAATCGCTGTATCACTCAAGAGCCAGCGCTGGCGCAATTCAGGCTCGGCTATCACCGCTCCGTACTCACACTCAGATAAAAGTTTTTCTATCTCATAAGCAGTGCTGTCAGGATCAAGTATCAAGGGAGGGCGACCAACACTGATCATTGCCAATAATAGTGATGCCCGCTCAAGCTCATCAGCAACAGCGACTAATACAACTTGACCAACAGCCACACTCTGAGTATCAAACCAAGTAGATAACGCCGCTGATCTTTTTTTCTGTTCACCAAAACTCAACTCACGCCCCAGGACATTAAGAAAGGTGGCACTTGGAGATGTAGCCAGCGCATTTTTACTAAAAAACTGTAACGACATGAATCTCTTTCCCTTAAGTAATAAGACTGAATAGCATTTCTTCTGTTTGTAACGCCAACCTGGGCAACTCCGATCGTCGAAGCTTGCCATTGCTATTTATTGGCAACTCTTTCACTCTTAATATTTTCTCAGGAAGAACATCACTTACTTTCTTCAAAGAGTGCATTAAACTCTCTGAATTTACATCGGACACCACAAGTGCCACTAGCGTCCTCCTTGGCAACAATTGGGTTACTGCAGCACCATGCACACCAACTATCGCCATTAGACTGCTCTCCAGTGCCTCAGGGTGCAATCGTAAGCCGTTATGGAGGTTTAATAAGTCATCTACACGTCCAGCCAGAATAACTCGACCATATTCATCACGTAGTCCTATGTCACCTGTGACTATCCACCCATCTTGCAAGGAATCAACAGAATCTGACGTCTCATCTAAGTAGCCAGTCATAAGCTGGTCAGAATAAACATGGAGAACACCTTCACGGTTAGTTGACAACAGCTCTCCTTTTTTATCTAAAATACGTACAATTGCTCCAACCGGGAGGCCCAGACACCCATCAGGTTCAGAGCCTTCATCTGTCGAAGCTAGGCAAATACCCCCAGTCTCTGTCAATCCGTAGTAAGTGTGCACAGGTGCCTTGAGTAGCTCCATGGCCCTGATTCGACTAGAGGCACTTAGTGGTGTCCCCGTCACCAAAACTTGCCTTAAAGAACCGATTCTCCGCAATTTGTCCCCAACAGGAACTAATGACTCCAGCCAAGCAGGCACAGTTGCAATCACAGTAGCTTGACTTGCCGAAGCATACTCCCATGAACACAGCGGCACAGATACCGTATTGCAACCAGGTAATAAAATCGTTGACCTAGATATGAGCGACGAAACTAATGGGATGCGCAGGCCACTCATCATAGAGAAAGGCCCTAGAGACAACAGCCTCTCATTCTTCCAGCTGTATACATTAGCCATATTATGGCCACTGAGACATATAGCTCGATGATTCAAAACAATAGATTTCGGTTCACCCGTGCTACCTGAAGAGAATAAAATGACGGCCTCGTTATCTGCCGTCACGACACTATCTGGCACTGTGGCGCCTATATGTTGCTCGATTAAACAAATAAAACTATTTTGATCATCTATTTCATCGGGTTGCTCAAACAAAGAGAATCGCCCCTTATAAGGCTCACTCAGGTCTGCCCGGTCAGAGAACAACCACTTGGCTCCAATATGTTCACATCTTGTTTTGACGACCGTCACCGACAAAGTACTGTCGATCAGAGCTACTGAGATACCCTCCAACCAAGCTGCCCAGCATACGATCAGTGCTGCTGGGTGGTGCCCACTTACCAAAGCAATTTTTTGGCCGTGTTCTATACCATTTTTCCCAAAGGCAAGTCGCGTAGCATTCACTAGAGAAGAAATATCATCTGCTGATAACTCACTGCCATCTTCCAACCATTGAAGCATTGGGCGGAAGCCATATTCAGAAACTGTAGTGCGCCAAAGCTGAGTAAAGTTGTCAGCAGGATTTTGAGGTAATTCCACGAAACTATAAAATGCTTGCAAGTTTGCCATGGCTGCCGAAATGGGTGAAGCATGTAACAGCTCCCTTAAACACAGTTTTTCAGCAAGATTGGCAGTCTCGGTATTACTCTTTTCGAGCAAACAGGCTATTTCCTTTAAGTTAAGCCCCTTGCGAGCATGCCAAAGAAATTTAGCCTCATCATTACTTATTAGCCCTTGAGACAAGCTATCAAGGTACTTCGCATAACATGGATGTCGAGTGAGCATGGTAGCCGCAGCATCCCCAAAATGCTCATGCTCTAGCTTTACCAACCCTGTATCTAAATTTATATTCAGCAATGGATTAAATACAAATCGATTCTGGTCTGAATTAGGCAAATATTTCTCAGCTTCAAGAGTTCTATCTTGCCAATCCTTTTTACCAATCAATAAAAGACCGTTATAGTGCTCAGTATTACTGTCATCAACGACTTGTATTGTTTGCTCTGCCTCAAATATACCCGCCTCAGGAAACAGCCACCCTGAACGACTACTTCCCTCTAACAAAGTGTCGACCCAAACCTTCCATTCGGCCCCATGGTACTGATTACAACCACGATCAAAATATGGCTCTGGTTCATTATTACTTAAATGAATATGAGGAAAGAGCAACATCCCCTCTATATTACAGACCCTCAAACATTCAGGAATGAATGTATTCTGTCTATACCGGTGTATAGAATCCAGGCCGTAAACTAATTTGACACTGCCAGTTACAAATGGAAGTGGCTGGTCGGCATGAGTAAATACTATTTCAAGGTTCTTTGCTCTTGATTCCGAACCAAGCCAATGTGCAAAACCCTTATATCCCAGCACATTTGAATCACCTTCCCAAAGGGAAATGACTTGTTGTTCAGGAAATAATCCGGCTAAAAGCTCACCAGTCCAACCTGTCCGACACCAGATATCCAAAATAATATCCCCAGGCTCCAACACCTCGCGCATTAAAGGGAGAAATGTGTAAAAGACCCTTGAGGATTCATTAAAAGGTTGAAAAGCAGCGTAATAATCAGTCGTTTTTCGACTCTGTTTTTCATGGAGAAAACGCTTGTAATCCTCCCCACTGCCAAATTTTTCTTGATGTAGGCAATCTAGCCACTCTCGAGTACAAGCCTCATTGCTAATGAGGGCTTCCTCGAACAAAGCAAAACCTTCAAGTACAGGAACACTGACATTGCAGGAAGCACAACAAAGTAATGCCTTGAATATTTCACCTCCAGAATGCTCAAAAACACTACACGCAAGCCCTTCTCTACAACTTGGGCAAATAAGTTTATGGGTTGTACCTTCTCGCAAATTTAACCCCGTAAAATTCTATTATTTTGTATCCCTGCATTCCCTATTTGAAGAATGATAGAGAGTATAAACATACACAAAATTTGATTCTTTTTCATAGTTACTTGAGTTTATGTGGACAATGATTACGTGGGACACTTGCACTGTTGATAACAAATTTAAAGACTGCCGGTAATAGCATTTGTAATACTTGATTAAAATCAAAAAAAACCCGCAAAGATAACTCATACATAGGTTTTATAGCATGGCAAAAAAATCATCCTTCGAAAATACAAGCTGCAAGGCGTGACGAGCACCCCATCGCTCATAAAACGTGTGCCCTGCACAACAAGACCTCACGGTGTCGATAAAAATTGCCTCTTGTGACATAGCAGTTGCAACAGTGCAGTGAAATAAGTAATGGCTGGATAGCTCAGCCGGTAGATCAGAGGATTGAAAATCCTCGTGTCGGTGGTTCGATTCCGCCTCCGGGCACCACACAAAAAAAGCCCCACCTTTACGTGGGGCTTTTTTATATGTGTGTATTTTATATCTGTATCAATCTGGCAAGACACAGGCCTCTGATAACGAACTTAAAGCATCAGAACCAGCTCAGGGAAACTTTCCAAAGCCATATAAAAAATCCACACAAAATAACAACGCTAGCACTGGAGAAACACACTGTGCTGAATCCGAGTAACTAGCTTTTGTTATGTTAGAACCTAAAGAGCAACTACTTTATTTGCACAAGGGCCTTTTTGACCTTCGCCTACCTCAAACTCTACTGCTTGACCATCTTTCAGTGAAGCAAACCCGCCTCCACTTTGAATTTCAGAATGGTGTACAAAAAGATCTTTGCCACCATCTTCAGGTGTAATGAAACCAAAACCTTTACTATCGTTGAACCACTTTACCGTACCTTTACTCATTTTTATTTACTCATGATTGTGGGTGAAATATATAAGTATACCCGAATTCACCTATTCGAATATAAAACTGAAATTCTGGAGAAATATTCTAGCTCTTTAGATAAGAAATCATTGTATCAACATCACTACACTCAAGTGGGTCATTTGGACAATTATCCATCATCCCAGCTTCAGAAAATATTTTCTTTATTTCGCCATTAACCACATAGGCAGAATAACGCCATGACATATCATCGGACCCAAAACTTTCATTTCTAATTAACATACCCATCGAGCGAGTAAACGCTGAATGTGTATCTGGCAACATTTTTACATTAATGATACCTAAATTTTTTGCCGACTGAAGCAAGGGAAAGGAAGCCTTAATGCACAAGCAGTACACTTCATCAACGCCTAGCGATATCAGTTCATCATACTTAGCTTCATAATCAGGCAAATGAGTAGTGGCGCTCGTAGAAGGAAACAGAGTTGGCAGTGAAAATATAACGATGTTTTTATCTGAGAATATGTCTGTGGTTGAAACATCCTTCCAGCGAAATGGGTTTTTTCCTCCAACGCTTTCTCCACGAGCACGAATTTTAAATACAACATCTGGTACATTACTGCCCATAATTTTTCCTTCTCTTAAAATAAAGTACACAGTTTTAAAAGAGCCTAACGCCCTACTCGGGATGAAGTTTCTGGGCCCCAGACCAGCCTAACTAACTCCCAAGTCATTCCAAAGTTTTTTATTACTGTATATAGCCATGTTGTAACTTAGGAGTAAACAATACTTAAAAAGAAATTGTAGTTCTACTGTGTATTACGTAATTATTATGAATTCTACTTAGTTAGTGGAATAGTCTTAATACCTATTAATTAAAATGTTCTGTATACAGAGGTAGGTTAATTTAAAACATTTGATTACATGACCAGTAAATCAAATAGATTTGAAGAGTCATTCATGAAACAAATGTTACTGAATCTGTAAGGTCTCATAGTTTCCACACAGCTTCTCACCCACTCAAAAAAATCCCACTCTTGCTTAATGTGACTGACAGTCATATTATGACCAAAGGTCAAAAAAGAGTTTACAAATGGTAAATGCTGCAAGAAAACTACGTGAGTTTGAACGCCGTGAAGAAGATATTTTTGATGCTGCCCTATCCCTTTTCTCTCATCCTAATTGGGAATCAGTCACTATTGAGCAAATCGCAAAGTTAGCTGAGGTTGGCAAAGGTACTGTATACAAACATATTTCCAGTAAAGATGAGCTGCTTTTCAAATTGACTATCCAGTTTTACCGCGGGCTGTTACAACGATTTCAACTTGAAGATATGGATAGTAACGATGTACTTGAGAGCTTTAGAAATATCTTCAAAATAGCCTTTCAGTACCATCTTGATCACGCTGAATACCGCTATATTGTTGAATATACTAACCGTATCGACTTTAAAGAACGTGCAAATGAAAGCTGGCATGATGCATTTTGGGAACTGGATAATGCTTTCAGTCAATGGGGTGATCCCATGCTTATTGAAGCAATGGAAAAAGGTTTAATTTCCAAACGCCCCCTTGACCACATCAGCATAGGTATGCATGCCTGTTTTGATGGCACTGTTAACATGCTATGGGCGGGTAAAGATTGGTGTTCCCATGGCAATAAAGAAGAAATTATTGAAGCCGCCACTGAATTTATGATGAATGGGCTTATCGGCAACAAGTAAATTTATGACTATGGGTCATAAACTTTTATGGAACAACTAGCATTGAGATGATTATGAAAAAATCAACCTATCTATCACTGGGACTATTATTTTTAGTCGCTATCTGGATGCTGAGCGGTGTATTGTTCAAACCTTCAAAATCAGAAATGGCTGCAACAAATAGCACAAGCCAAGACATCCCCCATTCATCCCAAAAAATGACAGTTGGTGTGGAAGACATAACGTCAGAAAGCATTGTGCGAGAAATTATGGTTCAAGGCGAACTGGAACCATTAAGAAGGGTTGAAATCAGAGCACAAACCACCTCACGTGTTATAGAACTGCCTGTTGAAAAAGGTGCTACCGTTGCTGAAGGAGCGCTACTGGTGAAATTAGCTGGAGAAGATCGTGCTGCCCAACTGAAAAGTGCTCAGGCGGAAGTAGAAAGCCAGCAACTGGAGGTTGCAGGTGCAAAGAAATTGCTCAAGCGTGGACTGCAATCAAAAAATCAATTAAAAGCCCGCGAATCTTCACTCGCTGTAGCTGAAGCCGCACTGGAAAGAGCTAAACTGGAACTTGAATACATCGCAATCAAAACACCCTTCCAGGGGGTATTAGAAGAACGTTACGTGGAGTTAGGCAGTCATCTTGAAAAAGGTGACCAGGTTGCTCTGGTTGTCGATAAATCTATTGTCAAAGCTGTCGGTTATATTTCCCAACAAAGTGCAGGGAACGTCCGTTTAGGTCAGAAGGTTAATATTCGACTGCTCGATGGTCAGGAAGCCACTGGTACCCTCACCTACTTATCGAGTGTTGGTGATGCACAAACCCACAGCTTTCGAGTTGAAGCAAAAGTCATTAATACAGACGGCATGTTGAATGCAGGGGTCAGTGTGGAACTCAGTATTGCCACAGGTCAGGAATCTGCCCACTTTGTATCACCTGCTGTTCTATCCCTTGATGCCCATGGCGAAATAGGTATTAAAAGTGTTAACGGTGACAGTATTGTTAGCTTCTACCCTATTGAACTATTACAAACAGAAGCTGATGGTATTTGGGTTTCAGGGCTGCCTGACAAAGTACGAATCATTACCCAGGGGCAAGGCTTTGTTAATGAGGGTGAGCCTGTCAAAGAGATGCCAGCTTCTTAATGGCAGCATTATTTATAGAACCTAGAACAGACTATAAGCCACTAATTTTTAAATAAAATATTTTATGAATGCCATTATTGATTTAGCCTTTTCCCGTAGCCGCACAGTCATACTCAGCCTGCTGTTTATCCTTGTGTCTGGCACACTGGCTTATCAAAGCATCCCCAAGGAAGCCGAACCAGATATTACCGTACCTTTTATTTATGTCTCTATGACCCATGAGGGCATATCGCCCGAAGATGCGGAACGCCTTCTGGTTAAGCCCATGGAAAAAGAGCTTCAGTCCATTGAAGGGCTGAAAGAAATGAAAAGCACTGCCAGTGAAGGCCATGCTTCCGTTCAACTAGAATTCAGTGCTGGATTTGATAGCAACCAAGCCCAAGCCGATGTTCGAGAAAAAGTTGATATTGCCAAAATAGAATTACCCGATGACACCGATGACCCTGAAGTAATAGAAATCAATGTTGCTTTATTTCCGGTGCTCACCATTTCCCTTTCAGGACCAGTGCCCGAGCGCAGCTTGGTCGCCATTGCTCGCAGATTACAGGACAGAATTGAGGCCCTTCCCGGTGTTTTGGAAGCTGACATTGGCGGTGATCGAGAAGCTTTACTTGAAGTGATCGTTGATCCCGCCGTGATGGAAACTTATCAAGTTGAATACGAAGAGCTTTTCTCCTTTGTCAGCAATAACAATCTTCTGGTCGCTGCAGGTGCAATGGACACAGGTGCTGGCCGCCTAGTACTTAAAGTGCCCGGGGTCATAGAGAACCTAGATGACATATTGGTTATGCCGGTAAAAGTCGATGGCAGTCGAGTGGTGACCTTTGGTCAGGTAGCCAGCATACGCCGCAGTTTTAAAGATCCAGAAAGCTTTGCCAGAGTAGCCGGGCAATCTGCCGTTACACTTGAGGTAAAGAAACGGGTTGGCGCAAATATTATCGATACCATTAGTCAGGTAAGGCAATTGGTTGAAACTGAACGACAAGTTTGGCCAGAAGCCGTTGAAATCGCCTATATGCAAGATAAATCAGACCAAATACGAGACATGCTAAGCGATCTGCAAAACAACATCCTATCGGCCATTATCCTCGTCATGATAATCATAATTGCTGCACTGGGGCCACGTTCTGCGTTGCTTGTGGGTTTGGCTATCCCCGGTTCTTTTCTAGCAGCTATTCTTGTACTCAATACCCTCGGGTATACCCTAAATATCGTCGTGCTTTTCAGCCTGATACTGGTTGTGGGTATGCTGGTAGATGGCGCTATCGTGATTGTCGAACTTGCCGACAGGCGTATGCATGAAGGCCAAAAGCCCATACAAGCCTATGCATCTGCTGCCAAACGCATGTCGTGGCCAATTACCGCTTCAACACTGACCACCCTCGCGGTCTTTATGCCTCTGCTTTTCTGGCCAGGCATGGTGGGCGAATTTATGAAATACCTCCCCATCACTGTCATTATTGCCCTAACAGCATCACTTTCCATGGCATTGGTTTTTATTCCTGTACTGGGAGGCGGTATTACAAGCCATCGAGATGCTTTTGAAGCAATCACAGATGGCCCTATTACACAAAAATATCTTCAACTGTTAGGCACGCTATTAAAAAATCCAGGCAAAACATTGCTTGTAGCCCTTGTCATTATGGTCAGTGTTTATGTTGTTTATGGAAAATTTGGTAAAGGTGTCGAATTTTTCCCCGATGTTGAACCAGAGTTTGCTCTGATACAGGTTCACGCCAGGGGTGATCTTTCCGTTTATGAAAAAGATGCCCTGGTCAGGCAGGTAGAAACACGGGTACAACATATGGATGAATTGCAGTCCGTCTATGTACGCTCGTTTAATAGTGATAATGGCGAAAATACTGCGGAAGATGTTGTCGGAATCATCCAGCTGGAATTTATCGACTGGGATCTACGGCGACCCGCCTCTGAAATACTTGAAGAAATGCGCCAGCTTACAGAAGATATTCCGGGCATCCAATTGGAATTCCGTAAGGCTGAAAATGGTCCCGCGGAAGGAAAGCCTATCCAGCTCGAATTCAGTAGCCGCGACTTTTCCAGAGTGCCAGACATGGTAGCGAAAGTCCGCAATATCATGAATGAGCAAGGTGGTTATGTCGATGTAGAAGACGACAGACCACTACCGGGTGTGGAATGGCGTATTGAGGTAAACCGTGAGCTTGCTGCACGCTATGGAGCCGATATTGCAACTCTGGGCAATGCTATTCAAATGATCACAAATGGCATCAAAGTGACAGATTACCGCCCCGATGACAATGATGATGAAGTGGATATCAGGGTTAGGTTCCCAACCAGCGAGCGTCATTTAAGCCAGCTGGACCAGCTCCGTATTGCCACTCCTGTCGGCATGATCCCCATCAGTAACTTTGTCACGATCAACCCTGCACCTAAGAGCGGCACCTTAACCCGTATAAATTCCCACCGAACCATTACGATCAAAGCGGATGTAGCTGAAGGCGTGCTGCCTGACAGTCAGTTAAAGGGCCTATTTTCTGCCCTTAAAAAAGCTGATCTCGATCCACAGGTTTATATTAACTTTAAGGGTGAAGATGAAGATCAACGAGAGGCCATGTCATTCCTTATGGGGGCCTTCTTAACCGCGATCATTCTAATGGCCCTAATACTCGTCACTCAGTTTAATTCTATCTATCAAGCCTTTCTGGTCTTATCTGCCATCGTTTTTTCTACCGCTGGCGTTCTGTTAGGGCTACTGATTACAGCTCAACCTTTTGGCATTGTGATGGTTGGATTAGGCATTATTGCTTTGGCAGGTATTGTGGTGAATAACAACATTGTCCTAATCGATACCTATAACCGTATGCGAAGAAATAACCTTGATGCCATTAGTGCCGCAATGGAAACCGGTAGACGACGACTTCGCCCGGTATTTCTTACCGCCTTTACAACCGTGCTCGGCCTTATGCCAATGGTTCTAGCTATGAATATCGACCTAATCAACCGGGAAATCAGCTTTGGTGCCCCTTCAACCCAATGGTGGACACAGCTAGCAAGTGCTATAGCCGGCGGGCTTTCCTTTGCTACATTGTTAACCCTGGTTCTAACCCCCTGCCTGCTCGTTATGGGTGAACAGCTTCTAGATCATTTCAGTTCATTGAAGCAGCTGTTACTGTCTCTTATGTCGAGAATATTTAATCGAGAAAGCTCAACAAAAGTTTAATACTCAACATTTTTGATTTTCAATACGTTGCACTTCTGTAAACTGACCTTTAATCGAATGACGTTTTAATACTTGCCAGGAATACTTACTTGTCTTTACTCAAAGATCTACCACTGCACAAACAACTCCTAAAAGCCTTGGAAAAATTAAGCTTTAACGAAGCAACCACCGTTCAAGAAAAGGCCATTCCCTCCGCCCTATCAGGCAAAGATCTGATGGTTTCAGCACAAACAGGCAGCGGAAAAACTGCAGCGTTCATCTTACCTATTTTAGAACGCATGCTTGCACAAGAGGCGCCAAATAGCGGAACTCGTGCCCTTATACTGCTACCTACCCGAGAACTGGCACTACAAACCAAAAAGCACTTTGAACAACTTGCAACGTTCACTTATATAAAATGTGGGCTCATTATTGGCGGCGAGGCCTTTAAGCACCAAGTAGCGACCTTAAGAAAAAATCCAGAAGTCTTGATTGCCACACCAGGCAGATTGGTTGAACACATTGAGCGAGGCACTCTCGACTTCAGTGATCTTGAAATACTGGTGCTTGATGAAGCTGATCGTATGCTTGATATGGGCTTTGCCATTGATATGCACACCATTGGAGAAAGTTGTAACAAACAGCGACAGAATTTACTGTTTTCCGCTACATTAAGTCAAAAAGGAAAAGGGCAACACAAAGAACTAGGACGTATAAAAGCAACATTTAAAGATCCTGAATTTATTGAAGTCGACTCACACCGACAACAACACCGTCAGATCACACAACAACTGATCCTTGCTGACGATAAAAAACACAAAGAAGCACTAGTATCTGCACTGCTTGAGGAAGAGCAACCAGGCAAAGTGTTTATTTTTTGCAAAACCCGTCAACAGTGTGAACAGTTAAGTAACGTTTTACGCTACAAAAAATTAAAAGCCAACTGCATTCATGGGGAAATCCCACAGAGTGAACGCAAACAAATCATGAACCAGTTTCGTCAAGGCACAGTCAATATTCTGGTTGCTACAGATTTAGCTGCCCGCGGTCTGGATATCCATGATGTTGATTTAGTGATCAATTTTAGTATCGCCCAATCTGGAGATGATCATGTACACCGCGTTGGGCGTACCGGGCGTGCGGGCAAAGAGGGTAAAGCAGTGACACTCATTGATTCCAATGAATGGAATCAAATGTCCAGCATCGAACGTTATTTAAAAATTCGTTTTGAACACAGAACGCTAAAAGGGTTAAAGGCTAAATATACTGGCCCAAAAGTTGTCAAAAAATCGGGCAAGGCCGCTGGGTCTAAAAAGAAAAAAAATAACCAAAGCACTGCAAAAACAAAAAAAACCAAACACATTCAACCTAAAGCAAAAAAAACAAGGACCTCAAACATAAACAAGACTCAAACAGGCTCTGGTGATGGCTTTGATGTTCTGCGCAAAAAATAAACGGTGGCAATTACTAATATAGAGTCTATAACTCTCAGTTTTTACCCAGCCCCGATTTCCTTAATCAATTGGTCTGCAAGAGCAATTAGGCTCTCTTGCTCCTGAATAAAAGGGTCGAGCATTGAGGATGATACATCTTGTTTACCAAGTTCGTCTAACAGGTCTTTGCGTTTAGTTAGCACCACAAGGCGGTCTTTAATAAGGGCATTCTGTTCTAAAAGCTTATCCAGCTTAGGGCTCTCTTTACTTCTTGCTCGTTGAGCTTTCTGGCGTTGCGTGAAAAATTTCCCACACTGCTCGCATACAAAATCCCCAGTCTTTGAACCAAACAGGTATTTATCTGTAAAAGATCGGTGATCGCAGGGTTTATCACCCCAACTTTCTTGTAATGCTTTTGCTTCTTCGTAGTTCATGAATTTTCCTTTGGTACTGGAATCTCTGTCAATTAGCATAATAGCTTAGTCAGCCAAGCTGCTCTATACATTTGGCCACCATACTATTAAAGAACTTTTGAATATTAAAGGGGATAGTAGAAAAAATAATTCGATGTTTTTTAGACTGTAAATGACATTTTTTGAAGAGGATGTAACACTTTTTTAGAGAGCGTCACACTGATTCCACATATTTAAAGGTAAAGCTAAAACTGACTATTTCAGAGACCCCGAAATAGTCAGCTTCACATTTACTAGGAACGTCTATTTATTAGACACACCTAGTTATTATGAACGAAGAGCACCAAGTATTTTATCAACACTCTCTTTCGCATCACCAAACAACATACGGGTATTCTCTTTAAAGAAGAGAGGGTTTTCCACACCGGCATAACCAGAAGCCATACCGCGTTTAAACACCACAACTTGACCCGATTTCCAAACTTCCAATACAGGCATTCCGGCAATAGGACTATTTGGGTCATCCATTGCAGCCGGATTAACCGTATCATTAGCTCCAATCACCAGAACCACATCTGTTTCTGGGAAGTCATCATTGATTTCATCCATTTCAAGCACCACGTCATAAGGTACTTTAGCTTCAGCCAATAATACGTTCATATGGCCTGGCAGGCGCCCTGCTACAGGGTGTATACCAAAACGGACGGTAGTACCTTTATCACGTAGAAGTTTTGTGATCTCACCAACAGCATTCTGAGCTTGAGCCACTGCCATACCATATCCAGGCACAATAATGACCGAACTGGCATTTTTCAACTCTTCACACACTTCATCAACACTATATTCCTGAACTGTTTGATCGCCATCTACAACAGCGCTGCTACTTGTAGTTTGACCAAATCCACCCAAGATCACACTGATAAATGAACGGTTCATGGCCCGACACATGATGTAACTCAAAATGGCACCACTACTACCTACCAATGCACCCGTTACAATCAACAAGTCATTGCCCAACATGAAACCAATAGAAGCCGCAGCCCAACCAGAATAGCTATTGAGCATGGACACAACGACAGGCATGTCCGCACCACCAATCGCCAGAATCAGGTGAATACCCAATACTGAAGCAACCGCGGTCATGATGATCAAGGGCAACATACCTTCAGCAGTGCTGTCTGCACCCAAGAACCATGCACCCAAGAGCACTGAAACACCCAAAGCAGCTAGGTTCATGATATGACGACCGGGAAGCGTTAATGCTGCACTGGGAATACGAGCATCCAGCTTGCCGCAAGCAATAAGCGAACCGGTAAAAGTGATAGCACCAATAAAGATACCTAGGTATACCTCAACCAGCTTAATCGTATGCTCTGCACCATGGGTTATCACCAACGGATCTAAATAACCCGCAAAGCCCACAAATACAGCAGCCAAACCAACAAAGCTATGCAGCAATGCCACCAACTGGGGCATTTGTGTCATTTCTACTTTATTGGCAAGGAACATACCCGCAGCGGCACCAATAAGTATCGCAATAACGAGAGAGGCAATGCCACCAGCACCCATGCTAACACTAGCAATGGTGGCACCTACGGCAATAATAATTCCGGCTATTCCGAAGAAGTTACCGCGCCGTGCTGATTCTTGATGACTCAACCCACCCAGGCTGAGAATGAATAAAACGCTGGCCACAACATAGGCCACACTGACAAATCCTGTACTCATGATCTGGTCTCCTATTTGCGGAACATTTTGAGCATACGATGGGTCACTCTAAACCCACCTGCTATGTTAATCGTCGCAATCAGTACCGCTATGAAGGATATAATCCCAACAGCAGCACCCCCAGCCTGCACTAGATGCAAAATAGCCCCTATGACAATGATGCCACTAATGGCATTGGTCACACTCATAAGTGGGGTATGAAGAGATGCAGTAACATTCCAAACCACTTGCCAGCCAATGAAACAAGCCAGCACAAACACAGTAAAGTGACTCAGGAAACTCTCTGGGGCGTAACCGCCAATACCCAACAGGGCAAGTACAGTAACGGCCAGCAATGAACCTTTACCCAACCACTTTTTAAATAAAGATGGCTCTTCAGAAACTTCTCCTACTGGTACGGGTTCTTCTGTGCCCGGTTTAGGTGGAGCTGCCGCTGACACTTCAACCTTGGGTGGTGGCCAGGTAATTTCACTGTCTTTCACAACGGTGACACCGCGAACAACGGTATCTTCCATATCCACTTGAGGTTGACCATCCTTTTCAGGCGTCAGATCTGATAAAAGATGTACCAAGTTACTGGCATAGAGATCACTAGAGACTTTAGCCATACGGCTTGGTAAATCGGTATAACCAATTAGGGTAACATCATGATCCACCACTACCTCACCGGGTACAGTAAGTTCGCAGTTACCGCCTCGTTCAGAGGCTAAATCAACAATGACACTGCCTGGCTTCATGGACTGAACCATTGCAGCAGTGATGAGCTTAGGTGCTGGTCTACCCGGGATCAGTGCCGTAGTAATGATGATATCCACTTCCTTGGCCTGTTCTGCAAACAGTGCCATTTCCGCAGCAATAAACTCATCACTCATTTGTTTGGCATAACCGCCACCGCCACCACCATCTTCTTCATCCCCAAAGTCCAGCTCTAGGAATTCGGCCCCCATACTCTCTACCTGTTCTTTTACTTCCAGGCGAGTATCAAAGGCTCTCACAATAGCACCCATGCTATTGGCTGTGCCGACAGAAGCCAGTCCAGCTACACCAGCACCAATAATCATTACCTTGGCTGGAGGTACTTTACCTGCTGCCGTCACCTGACCAGTAAAGAACCGTCCAAAATGGTTTGCAGCTTCAACAACAGCTCGGTAACCCGCTATGTTTGCCATGGCGCTTAGTGCATCCATCTTCTGTGCCCGGCTGATACGGGGAAGACTGTCAATGGCAAAAACTGTCGCTTTCTTAGCAGACAATTGATCAAGCAACTCTGGGTTTTGTGCAGGCCAGATATAACTAACGATCAAGGCACCCTCTTTCATTAAATCGACTTCATGTCGACCCAGGTCAGGGTGCATCATTGGAGCCCGAACTTTTAGAATAAAATCTGATTGCTCCCAAAGGGAAGGGGCATCAACTGAAATAGCTGCACCAGCCGCCATATAGGCATCATCATCGTAATGCGCTGGATCACCAGCACCCGATTGAATAACAACTTCATAACCAAGTTTAATTAACTTTTCGACTGAAGCCGGGGTCGCTGCAACCCTCCGTTCATCCGGAAAAACTTCTTTAGGTATACCTAACTTCATCATCAGCACTTTCTCCCCCCCGAGCTTTCACAAACCCGGCTCTATGGTTAAGCAAATAGGCGTGCAAAAAAAGAGCATGCCCAACCGAGACTACTTATTTTTTTAATTTCTGTGTAATACCGAACTCTCCGACATTCAAAAGCTATCTATTGGTACACCTAGCTAATGAGTCACTAGAACCCAAAGAACACCAGAGTAATTATCCACGTAGGTAAATTACATGAATTGTTTTTACAATGGAACCGGAAATAGCTTGATGGACAAATTTTAGGAAGTGAAAACAGCTGATATTTTATTAAGATCGAACATATTTTGACTACAACTCATTTTGGGCAATTAGATAGAGTGTTATGTCATATTTAAAGTTTAAATTAATCCCACAGTTATGAACTTTCTCTATATCCTTCAAATGATTTTTTACTCAAGGCTGTCCGAGAACCCCAACATTTTCGCATCATTTACAAATTTAATGGCTGGCTCATAACCTGCATTGGCTGATTTCATATACCATGCTTTTCCAACTTCTTCATTTTTCTCTACGCCAAGCCCATTAAAATACAATCCACCCAAACCATACATGGCTGCTGAATAACCTCTTTTAGCCGCCTGTTCATACCATTTTGCTGCTTTTGTATAGTCTTGAGTAACAATATGCCCTGCTTGATAGAACAAACCCAGATCAAACATTGCCCGGAGATGCCCTAATTCAGATGCTTTTTGGTAGAACTCAATCGCTTTATGGACATCTTTTTCAGTACCCCATCCCTCTTTATAAAGTATGGCAATACCATATTGAGCTTGAGGATTACCTTCCTCTGCCAGTGGCAATAGCATTTTATAGCCTTTCTCAGGGTTACCGCCTCTGATGATGTCATAGGCTTCTTCAACGATACCGCCATAAGATATTGATGAAAAAGCAATCAATATAATGGCCAAATAAAAATTAGGTGTTAGGTAATGATGTAAAAACTTCATTGATGCTCCTTTATTACTTATCTTTCAACTTACATCTATGGAGATAACAAAAGTATTTCAACCACAAAAAACACTTTTTTAACTATACGATGTTTTTCTAATTTTAGTTTTCCAATGCTTAATATATTTCCGCTTAAGTACTTTTTTCACTGTATACCCTTTGACATTGATTACACTGATATTCTGGCATTTTACATTGCAATGTGAAATTTTCAGTTAGCTTAGAAGAAGAACAAATTGGACATTGAGCTTGAACAAAATAATTAACAAGTTTGGTTAAAACCCAACCAACACCCAAAGCGAACAACAAACTTACAAAAATACTGATTAATATGCCTACATACACAGGCAGTCTTATCATCATAAAAATAGCTAAAGCACCAGTGAGCATATAGGCAAACAATACAAAGATCATTTTCCTTCGCTGCAATGATATTAACTGTTCGAACTTCAAGACCATTACGAACTTAACTCTGTTTCTAGCTTTCAACTAATCTGACTACCGATAAAGTCAAAAGTGCCATATCTGCCTATCAGCTTCCCTATAGGTAGCTGATAAGCACGGCCAACAAAAATCCTGGCAACTGAGGAGTGGCATTCTAGTGAAATATAACCGAACACATTAGCCGAATATGTACGCCTTAGAACAAATAATTAATCAACGTAAGCTTTGATTAATAGCATCTAACGACTTACTTCCTGGACAAAGTGCTGTTTCATCCAAATCACGTAAAGGTTTCTCAACGGTACCTACTATTTCATGAAGATCTTCGCAATCAGGATCAAGGTATAGTAGCCCAGTAAGAATTTCTCCTTTCTCTTTACATTTATGAATTGCTTGAATTGCACTTAGGCGATTATGAAGATCAAGATCTTCATCTTTTTTGTAGAGGTGAATGACGGAGCCATCATGTAGTGTCACTTCCTGGGTATATCCTGGTTCATAATCAGCCATGATCTCCTGCTTCACAGGAATGAAATCTGTTTTGCCCGTAGCCTCAATATGATCTCTTACAAACTCATAACTCTTCGTAGAGGTTGCCGTGTTGTTAAACGTCACACAGGGAGAAACCACATCAATCAAAGCAAAACCTGAATGACTAATCGCCGCTTTAATCAAAGGTATTAACTGATCTTTATCACCAGAAAAGCTACGTGCAACAAAGGTAGCACCCAACTCCAAAGCCAGAGTACAAAGATCAATGGGTTCAAATGGATTAGGTGTTCCTTTTTTACCGGCAGAACCAATATCCGATGTTGCAGAGTCCTGCCCTTTCGTTAGGCCATAACAACCATTATTCTCTACCAAATACAGCATATTCAGGTTGCGACGAACCACATGGGCAAACTGCCCCATACCAATGGATGCTGAATCACCATCGCCTGAAACACCAATATAAGTGAGATCACGATTGGCTAAGTTTGCTCCAGTAGCAACTGAGGGCATCCGACCATGAACCGAGTTAAAACCATGGGAATTGCCCAAAAAATAGGTCGGTGTTTTTGAAGAGCAGCCTATACCCGATATTTTAGCTACGTTGTGGGGCTCTATCGATAGTTCAAAACAAGCCTGGATAATCGCAGCACTAATAGAATCATGACCGCAACCGGCACAAAGCGTCGAAATAGCACCCTCATAGTGCTTTCGGGTGTAACCCAGTTCATTTGTCGGGAGTTCAGGGTGACGAAATTCCGGACGATGGTAAGTCATACCTTCATCTCCTTAGATAGGGAAATTACTTTTCCCGTATTTTTATTATTTCCATCACTACTTAGGACAGCATCTACAATCCAACGGGCAGTCACAGGAAGCCCGTCATAACATAACAATGGTTTTAGTTTTTGTGGGCTAATCTCGCATTCGTTGATCAACATAGTACGAAGTTGGCCATCCCTATTCTGCTCTACAATAAACACACGATCATGCTGTGCGATGAACTCTTCAACACCTGAATTAAAGGGAAAGCCCCTCACCCTCAAAGCATCTACAGCCATTCCCTTGTCACTTAAAATATCAAGCGCCTCTTCTGCCGAGGCAGTAGTCGTACCAAAATAAATCATTCCATCTTTAGTCGCTTTAGAGGCAGGGCGTATCACTGGCTTGGGAACATACTCTTTGGCCGTTTCCCATTTCACCAGCAACCGTTTCATATTGATGACATATTCTTCACTGCTTTCTGTGTATTTAGCGTATTCGTCCCGTGAAGAGCCACGGGTAAAAAATGATCCCTTCGTGGGGTGAGTCCCAGGGTAAGTCCGATAACAAATACCGTCACCATCAATATCAAGATAACGGCCATAACGTTCAGCCATCTCTTCTAATTCCTGTTCTGAGAAAACCTTTCCGCGATCATAGGTAACCGAGTCATCCCAATCCAAAGGCTCAGAGAAGTGCTCATTCATACCCAAATCCAGGTCACTCATCACAATAACTGGTGTTTGCAGTCTATCTGCAAGGTCAAAACTTGCCGCACCCATCTCAAAACATTCTTTAGGTGTAGAGGGAAACATCAATACTTGTTTGGTATCACCATGTGAAGCGTAAGCCGCCAACAGTAAGTCTGACTGCTGGGATCGGGTTGGCATACCCGTGGATGGCCCAGCACGCTGAATATCAAATAAAACCGTAGGCACTTCGGCAAAATAGGCCAACCCCAAAAACTCATTCATTAATGAGACACCTGGACCTGATGTTGCAGTAAATGATCTAGCACCATTCCATGATGCACCGACAACCATGCCTATTGCTGATAACTCATCCTCAGCTTGAACAATGGCGTAATTACACTTGCCTGAACCAGGATCTATTCGCAGTCGCTTGGCATATTTTTCAAACTGCTCTACAACTGATGTAGATGGTGTAATTGGGTACCAGGCAGCAACGGAAGCACCCCCATAAATAGCACCAAGCCCTAACGCAGCATTGCCTTCCATAAGAATATGGTCATCAACCATATCCCGGCGTTCTACGCGGATACCTAAAGGGCAAGCAAAATTTTCTTGAGCATACTGAAAACCCAATTCAAGGGCATGAATATTAGGGGCAATCAGCTTTTCTTTTCCCTTAAATTGGTCATGCACTAAACCTTTCAGTACATCAAATTCGATATCAAGTAGCGCAGACAATGCACCAATATAAATGACATTTTTAAATAATTGACGTTGGCGTGGGTCAGTATATTCACGACGAGAAATGTCGGTTAGGGGGATACCCAGAGTGTTAATGTCATCCCGATGTAAACGTATATCTAAAGGCTTGGTGTTGTCGTAAACAAAGTAGCCGCCCGGATCTACCACTTTTATATCCTGAGCAATACTTTGAGGATTTACAGCAACCATGATATCAATGCCGCCCCGCCGGCCTACATAGCCCTTATCATTGACTCGGACTTCATACCAAGTGGGTAAACCTTGAATATTGGAAGGAAACACATTTTTGGGGCTGACCGGAATGCCCATTCGGAAAATAGTTTTAGCAAACAAATTATTTGCACTGGCAGATCCGGTACCATTGGTATTGGCAAAGCGTATAACGAAATCGTTGACCGACTTTATTTGCTGCATATTTAGTTACCAAGCTTTTTTATTTGCCTGACTTTTTATTTGCCAAGATTTTATTTATTATTTTTTACTATAAATACGTAACAGCCCTTCTGCTCTTAAGCCTTTTATTCTAAAGGCATGTATTTAAGACAGCGGCGCTGCTTTTGTAACCTCATAATAAAATTGCTGCATATCCCAGGCTGCCGTTGGGCAGCGTTCAGCACAGAGCCCACAGTGCAAACAAACATCCTCATCTTTCACCATAACTCGGCCAGTATTTAGGTCACCTGACACATAAAGGTCTTGTGTCTGGTTGTTAGCCTTAACCCTCAGTTGCTGACGTAACTCTGGCTCTTCACTATTACCAATAAAGTTAATGCAATCCATTGGACATATGTCGACACAAGCATCACATTCAATACATTTGTTATCGGTAAAAACCGTTTGAACATCACAATTTAGGCAGCGTTCAGCTTCAACGAAAGCTGTTTTCACATCAAAACCCAGTTCAACTTCCAGCTTACGATTTTGAAGCGCACTCGTAAGTTCTACTAACGGAACGACTTTCCTAAGATCTGTAGTCACATCATTATCGTAACTCCACTCATGGATACCCATTTTTTGGCTAATCAAACTACTACCGGGCTCAAGCCTTTCATTGACGTTCTTCCCTTCGCAGAACAAATCAATGGACACCGCAGCCTGATGCCCATGAGCAACGGCCGTAATAATATTTTCAGGACCAAAAGCAGAATCCCCACCAAAAAATACTTTGTCACAGGACGACTGAAAAGTTTCTGGATTCAGTATTGGCATTCCCCATTCGTCGAATTCAAGCCCTGCATCCTCTTCAATCCATGGGAATGCATTTTCTTGGCCAATGGCGACTAAAACTTCATCGCAGGGATATAAAACTGGCTCATCACCAGTAGGGATCAAAGAACGCTTTCCATCATCGTCATAGACTGCGCTGACTTTTTCAAAGCGCATGCCGACTAGCTTTCCGCCCTCACAAACAAACTCCAAAGGCACATGGTTTTCTACAATAGGAATACCTTCATGAATAGCATCTTCTTTTTCCCAAGCTGATGCTTTCATTTCTTCAAAAGGACTACGAACAATCACTTTAACGTCTTCACCACCCAATCGACGTGCGGTACGGCAACAATCCATTGCTGTGTTACCACCACCTAAAACAATGACCCGCTTTCCTACTTTATTAATATGCTCAAAGGCGACATTGGCTAACCAATCAATACCGATATGTATTGATTTATCACCCTCCTGGCGACCATCTAATTTGGGTAGGTCCCGCCCTCTTGGTGCTCCTGACCCAACAAAGACCGCATCGTAATCCTGATTTAGTAATGCTTTTAAACTATCAACATAGTGATTGAAATGAGTCACCATCCCCATATTCAGGATGTAACCAATCTCCTCATCCAATACAGTTTCTGGCAATCTAAATGAAGGAATCTGGCTGCGCATAAACCCGCCCGCTTTAGCCTGCTCATCGTAGATATGCAATTCATATCCCAATGGCGCTAAATCTCGAGCTACGGTTAACGAAGCCGGCCCAGCTCCGACTAAGGCAACTTTTCGCCCATTCTTGCTCGACGGTGCACTAGGTAACCGATCCTGAATATTATCTTTAAAGTCAGCTGCTACTCGCTTCAAACGGCAGATAGCAACAGGTTCTGATTCAACCCTTCCTCTTCTGCAGGCTGGCTCACAAGGTCGATCACAGGTGCGACCAAGAACGCCTGGAAATACATTAGATTCCCAGTTAATCATGTAAGCATCTGTGTATCGCTCTTGAGCGATCAGGCGAATATATTCAGGAACTGGTGTATGCGCAGGACAGGCATACTGACAATCCACAACTTTGTGAAAGTATTCTTGATCTTTGATATCTGTAGGCTTCAAACGAAATCCTCATGTCACATAGAATCAATTTAGTCAACCATACTGATAGTTTTCTTAGGCTGCAACAATGACGAATCATATTTTTATATTTTTTACACATCACATGAGAAAAACTATCAACAAACAGCTCATAATGCATAAAAAATTTATGCATGGCTGACCTCTGATAAAGACAGGATCCTCTTAACTTAAAAAAGTTGTTCCATAAAAGGGGAGGAGTTTATGGCTATATTTTTCGTAGAATACCTTCAGAAAAATCTGTCAAACTACCTTTTATTAAATAACTTTGGCTTTTGCAAAAACAGTAATACCCACACCATAGGCAACAGCACTTAAATCACCTACAGCGAGCAAGCCCTTTAAGCCATGAAAAGGCTTGAAAGCAATTTCGGCAGCTCCAGGGTGCAAATAAACTGATCCAGCTGCCATCAGACTAACACCAACACCTAGAAATCTATTAGCGTGTTTTTCACTAATAATATTATGTCTCAACAGATAATAGGCAAAAAATAAAATACAGGTTGCAAGAAGACCACTTCTCATTACTACGGATTGAGATAAGTTAGCATAATTCACTCCGCCTTCCATTTTTGAGGCGTTATAAACCAAATTGAAAAAACAGGCATTAGCAAAAATAATAGCGAGTATTTTAAATACTGTAATGCTGTCCCAGCGCTCCAGAATATAAAAAAATACGCCAGCTAAAAGTAATAATAGGTGGAAATAGCTTATACGCCCATAACCCCAAAACTGATGCGACAACATAATTAAGGATATGACAATCATGCAAAAGCTAACCATCATCATCCCTATATTTCTCAATTCTTTAATGTTTAAAGTTGGACTCAAGAAAAAAAGTAGCACTGCTATAACGGCCACAAAGCTACTGAATGAAAGGTATCCGTAGTAAGTACCGGGAACTTTTTCATTGAAAATGATTTGATAGGTGAAAACAGCCAATGCAATCGCTAAAAGCCCAAGAAGCATCCAAACTGCAGGAAGCGTATCCTTGTTAATGATTGACAGCACAATAACCGAAATAGCTGCACCCCAAACAATCATATCCATCATAACCAATTACCTCCCTGTTAAGCCCGACTTTACAACCAAGGCTATAAGCTCATAAAAGACCACAACAATGACAAAAAAGCAGTCAAAAGAAACGCATCTCAAGATGAAAAATTAGATACCCTCCAGCGGCCTGAAAGCCTGAGCCACCACTCAATAAAAACCGCAACTAAAATTGCACCGTATTCAATGATGTAGACCCACAAAGGTAACTCAAATGGTTGGTACTCCATGGAGTTAAAATTGATACCAATGGCATAGGACAGCAGCACAACAACAGAAAAAGTCCAACTCCACAGCGCCGGATAAAACACCGCAAATGGTAACAACCACAATAAGTACCAGGCATTAACAACGGGGGCTACCAGGAAAAACAAGCCAAAAATAATATCACCACGGGGCAATATCCAAACTGGCTTTCTAACAAACTTAATCCAAAGCAACATATAAACCGCTATAAAAGCTACACCCAATATAAGCTTTGTTGTTAATGGTTCTAACCATTGTGATATGAGCCCATAGGCAGAACTATTAAATTGCCACTCTTGTGCAAAAACCAACAACCCCGCCAAGTCTGATGAACCGCTATAAAGAAAAGGGCCATACAACAGTAATAACACCATGACAAACAAACCCCAATAACGAATGGGTATCCCCCACAGCAAAAAAGGCACCAACAGCAACGCAAATATTTTAGTGCTAACACTTAACGCGAGCAGTACTGCAACCCCAAAAAAATACTGAGCATGCCGACAATACAACGCGGCTATTAGTAACATCACCCCAAGGCCATCAGGGTGGGCTGTAAATGCTATTTCCTTAATCACCAACGGTGACCATGCGTACAACAACACCCACCTATTACTGGCCAATCCATCTCTTACGAACCATAACAATAAGATCACCAGAGCCATATCAATGCCAGCATAAATAAATTGAAGAGCCCAGACCTCCCCTGGTGCTATCAGGTGACCAAGTATAAAGCTATATTGTGCAACTGGCCCGTAGATTGTTGGCACATTTGGATAATTAATACGGGCCAGGATTTGCCGAAATTGATCAGAGATGCTGCTGTCACTAAAAAATTGCGAAGGTGCTA
>Ga0233450_10001102_pt1 | contig 29049 bp, 33 predicted proteins | sample 011ome_30_FD_189956 | JGI IMG/M metagenome (GOLD analysis project Ga0233450, IMG submission 189956) | Coastal salt marsh microbial communities from the Groves Creek Marsh, Skidaway Island, Georgia - 011501CT (spades assembly) | ecosystem: Environmental > Aquatic > Marine > Intertidal zone >... | reverse complement strand
TTCGCTAGAAAACTTTTACTGGACAAATAACTATGCTTTTGCTCTTGGTAGTGAGGCACACTATCGTTATGGTAGTGAACACAAAAGCATGAAAATGCTAATGAATTTACCAGAGCCAAAGAATATGGAAGACCATGGGTTTACTCAGTTCGCACTCGCAATGACCGAAGAGTTAAAAGACTATAGCGATCCTATACAGTCTTATCGTAATTTCTATATGCTTGACAAAGCTACGTTCGCTTCGTGGAAGCATAGAGACAAGCCGTATTGGTGGGATGAGAGTCTCGCAGATTACGACCAAAGAATATCAAGAAAATGAAAAATAATTTTGTAGCAAAACACGCCAGAGCTTATAATAAAGCGCAAGTATTTATTGACCGCAAGGTAGAGGCTAAAAAAGGCTACAGCAAACACAAAGGATACCAAGAAATGGATGAATCATGCCCAAATTGTGGAGAGTATCTTAATGGTGACGGTTATGGTACGCCTGAACGCTGCCCTAATGCTTTAGAAGAACGCTGGTGGTATACAGAACCAGACTCCGGCCCATATTATTGTTTAGAGGAAGAAGAATGAGTAAAGTAAATTTAATATCACTAAGTAAGCCTACCGCGTATTCAGAGTGTTATACAGCCGAAAACTTAGTAGCTTATGCTGCTAGGGTAAGTAATCCTGCGAACCAAAATAATACTAAGACTGCTGGTAAGTTGATTAGATACTTAATCAAAGAGAACCATTGGTCTCCACTGGAAATGGTACACTTAACTATTGAAATCCAAACTACTAGAGATATTGGTAGGCAGATTTTAAGACACCGATCTTTTGCTTTTCAAGAGTTTAGCCAGCGTTATGCAGTAAGTGAAAACTATACTACCCGTGAAGCTAGAATGCAGGATAAGACAAATCGACAGAACTCTTATGAGACTGATAATAAAGAATTATCAGAAGAATGGAATATGCAACAAGCCTCCATTATTAGTAAAGCAAAAGAAGTATATCATTGGGCATTAGACAATGGCATTGCAAAAGAACAAGCAAGAGCTGTACTACCAGAAGGTAATACAGAGACTACTATGTATATGGCAGGTAGCTTACGTTCTTGGGTACATTACTGTGATCTGCGCAGGTCGAACGGTACTCAAAAAGAACATATGGAAATAGCAGAAAAGTGCTGGGATATTATAGTGCAACACTTCCCGCAAATAGGTGCTGATCATGAAATGCCCTAAGTGTCAAAAAGAATGTAAAAGACTAATTGGAGTAGGTAACCATTGTTATCTTTGTACATATGAGTTACCTCCTGTCTACAAATGTATGACGTGCTGGAGTAATGTAGAATTTTTAACTCCAGATTCTAAGTGCTTTGTGTGTTCGCCTCCTATAAATAGTGCCGTAGGATTAGCAAATTATTTGTTGACTACAAGAGGTGAAAGCTATTATAATATATCTAACAAGAGAGAGGAACAATGATGGAAGGTAAAAAATACGACAGCAGTAAGCCTAGAATGTACCTGCTGCCGCCTAAAGCGGTAGTAGAAGTAAGTAATGTTCTTACGTTCGGGGCAGAGAAGTACGATGAAGAAAACTGGCGCAAGCTAGATAACCTTCAGAACAGATACACGGGTGGTGCACTTCGGCACATATTCTCACACCTTGATGGAGAGACACTAGACGAAGACTCAGGGCACAGCCATTTAGCACACGCTATATGTTGTTTACTATTCAAATTGGAGATAGAGCTTGAGCAGAAGAGTAAAGAAGAAGGAATACGAAAACTTATCAGCGAGCAACATAAAGAAAGTAATTTCGCTGTTAAACCCGTCTACACCTGGAGTTCAGCCTTCGGGGCAGCCTACGGAACAAATAAAAAAACCGATATCTAAAAAAGAAGCGTGTGATATCTTAAATATCGCATACAATACTACTAGATTAGATAAAATTATATCAGAATATTATGAGCAGCTAGAGTATGTTGCTTCTCGTAAAAAGAAGAATAGAGGCCGAGCCGCTACCAAGCAGGAAGTAGCAGAATCAGTAGCGGGGTATCTACGAGGTGAGCCTATTGCAGATATTGCAAAAGGTCTATACCGCTCCTCAGCTTTTGTAAAAGCTATTATTGAGAGAGTAGGAGTACCAGAGCGAGTTGGGGGAGAGGACAGTACGGAAGTAGACTATCTACCAGAACAATGTACAGCCGAAAGTTTTAACATTGGGGATATAGTTTGGTCTGCGAAGTATCACAGCTCCGCCATTATTGAGGACGAAATCTCAGTAGACTATCAGGCAGAAAGACCTGGGTACTCAGACGTAAATTATGAGAATAAGTATACTAGCAAGTGTTACGCTATCTATGTACTTACTCGAAATGAAAATGACAGTGTATACGAGAAGAGAAAATCAGGTTTTTCAGCTTTCTCTCTTGCATATGATCTTGGCAGCTTAGAACACTTAAAAGAATACGGAGTAGATTTACACACCCTTTGAAAAATAATTCTTGACTTCACTTGGTATATCCTAGTATAATATACACTTACAAGATGAGGAAAGCAATGGGAAATCGCTTTTACGAACAACAGCTTAGAGCACTGGGTACTTGCCCAGGAATAAAAAACACTACCAAAAGGAATAGAAAAATGGCTTGGACAGACGAAAAGAAAGCAGCAGTAGTTGAAGCATACGAAGCAGCAGAACCTACCCCAGAAAACAGTATGGAAATTGTAAAAGAAATCGCAGACGAGTACGAAGAGTCCCCTAACGGCGTTCGTATGATTCTTACTAAAGCTGGCGTTTATATCAAAAAGACCCCAGCAGCCGGTAAGACTGCAGCTGCCCCTACAGGTAGTACACGAGTTTCCAAAGCTGACGCGCAAGAAAGCCTCACTGCTGCAATCACTTCAGCAGGGCAGGAAGTAGATGACGAAATCATCAGTAAGTTGACTGGTAAAGCCGCACAGTATTTTGCTACTGTTATTGCCGCCATCAACAACTAATCGGATCGAGCTAGTACCTCTCCGAAGCAGGAGGATAGCGTTGCCTGCTCATCAAAAATACGACGCATTTTTCTCTAAACCTTAGCAAACAGTACAGTAGAAGATTCTGCTAACCTGCTTCAAAGGAATAACTGTGAGAAAAGAACAATTAACACAGCTTGTTGAAGAATACGGAGATGCTATTATCACCTATCGGAGTGAGAATAGTAAGAAACTAAAGTACAATGTTTGCACATTAGATTTTAGTACGCCGTATGTTCAACAAAAAATTAATAGAGCAAAAGAAACCGATAGTACACTGCTGTTATTTTGTTGGGATACCGATTCTTATCGGTTATTAAAACCCAGCTATGTAACGAGTGTGACACCTCTTTCTGCTATATTGAAAAATACAGGTGCTCGCTAATGGAGATTCACGAATCCCCTGATGCGTATTCTCGTGTTATTCATTATGATGCAGTTAAAGAGATACAAGTTAGACTTACCGTTAATATATTCCGAGGTACTGAGTATCTTGGTTTACGAAAGTTTTATTTAGACTTTGATGAGGAATGGAAGCCTTCTCCGGAAGGTATCTCTATGCCTCTGGATCTAAGTAATTCTAGGGAACTATTCATTGGCTTATGCGAGATTCTATCTTTAGCAGAAGTTGACGAGATAGTCAGAGAGATTTTCCCTCTAACATAAAAATAGTTCTTGACTTTAGTCTTATTACCTTGTATAATATACATTCATTCAGTGGGGGTTTAGCAATTGGAAGAATACTTAAAGAGTCTGTCAGAAGCATACTACGAAGGAAAGCCTCAGCTTTCCGATGAAGAGTTTGATCGTCTGGCAGAGATATACAACTACAATTCTGTAGGTCATACCGTTACTGACGGTGTCCCACACCTGTATCGTATGTACTCTTTGCAAAAGTATTTTGACATCTCCAAAGCCCCTGACCTTGGTAGTTACATAGTAACACCCAAACTGGATGGAGCCGCCGTAGCTGTTGTATATGTAAATGGAAAATTAGCTATAGCACTTACTCGGGGAGACGGCAATCTGGGACGAGATATTACAGACAAGATGAAAACTCTTGTTCCTGAAACTATCCCGCTTCAAGGAGTTATCCAGGTAACTGGAGAAGTAGTTTGCCCTTCGAGTGTCCCAAACTCTCGTAACCTTGCATCAGGCTCTCTAAACCTGAAGGATATGAGTGAGTTTCGTACTCGCCCGTTGACCTTCATCGCTTATGCCTTGCAAGGTTCTAGTATCCAAACCTGGACTGGAACTATGAAGTACCTAGAAGCGCAATGTTTCAACACGGTATATAGTTTCGATTCGAGTAGTTATCCTACCGACGGCTTAGTCTATCGGATAGATGATAACCAAAAGTTTGATAGTATGGGATATACTTCCCACCACCCACGTGGTGCCTTTGCCTTGAAAGAGCAGAAAGAGGGAGTAGTAACTGAATTGCTTGATGTTGTGTGGCAAGTCGGCAAGTCCGGAGTTGTTAGTCCTGTAGCCATTCTTCAGCCAGTAATGGTTGGCGAGGCTACTGTGTCTAAAGCTACACTGCACAATATTGAGTACATTCGGGGACTTAACTTAGAGATTGGATGTATGGTTGAAATCATTAGGTCAGGCGAGATTATACCTCGTGTTGTTAGACGAATTGGAGATTGTTAATAGCTTTCGAAAAATAGTACTTGACATTATACCTAAAGATATATATAATATACATTCAGATTTAAGGAGAGTTTAGATGATTTCAATTGAAGCCCCAACGCATTGCCCTAGCTGTGCATCGGAGTTGATTTTTGTTAATCATATTTTGTATTGTGAGAACACGTCCTGTGCCTCACAGTGTCAGAAAAAAGTAGAGCACTTTGCGAAAGTACTCAAGATCAAGGGTCTAGGCCCAAGTAGTATCTCTAAGTTAGGTATTACTGATTTTGATATGATCTATGCCTTATCTGAGGCTCAGATAGCAGAGTGTCTCTCATCTGATAAACTTGCAGCAAAATTATATTCCGAGATCCAGAACTCAAAATCTGCTTCTCTGGATATTCTTTTGCCCGCATTAGGTATCCCCTTGATAGGTACGCACGCAACCAGAAAGTTATCTACAACAATTACTTGTATTAGTGAGATCAGTAGAGAAACCTGTGTTGAAGCTGGCCTAGGCCCAAAAGCCACGGATAGTTTAATGGAATGGCTTCACAAAGACTTTTATGCTTTCTACGATGGGTATCTCCCATTTAGTTTTAAGTTCAATAAAGCAAAGAATATAATACCAACAAATGGAATAGCTGGTATAGTATGTATTACAGGAAAACTAAAGAGTTTTTCTAGTAAATCAGAAGCTACCTCTTATTTAGAACAAAATGGCTTTATTGTTAAGTCAACACTTACTAAAGACTGTACTCATTTAATTAATGAGTCAGGAATCGAATCAATTAAAACTAAAACTGCTCGGGACAAAGGAGTCATAGTGACTACCATACCCGAGTTAATTAAACCTTAAAGGAATATTTAAAGATGGCTACTACCCCAAAATGGAACGATGATCGTTCAGCACAACTTACAGCCTTCGTCGGTGACGAAAGCCCAGTATCATACGGTACTGTAAACGAAGCAGCCTTGCTGCTTGAGACCTCTACACGTTCTATCTCTAGCAAGCTGCGAAAGATGGGCTTTGATGTAGAGCTGGCCTCTGCCGGTAAAGGCAAGTCTTACTCTGAAGCACAAGAAGCTACTCTGGCTGCTTTCGTAGCAGACAACAGTGGTCAATATACTTACGCTCAAATCGCTGAGTTGTTTGAAGGCGGTTCTTTCGAGCCTAAGTCAATCCAAGGCAAGATCCTCTCTATGGAGCTGACCGCACACGTTAAGCCCGCTCCTAAAGTCGAGAATGTTCGTAAGTACAGCGAAGAAGAAGAAGCTACTTTCATTGCTATGGTCAATGATGGTGCTTTCGTAGAAGCTATTGCTGAGTCAATGGATCGTAGTGTAAACTCTGTTCGTGGTAAGGCTCTTAGCCTCCTACGGGCTGGCGAGATTGATGCAATCCCACGTCAAGAGTTCACGAAAGGTACTGACAAGAGTGATCCATTCGAAGACCTCGACGTTGCTAACATGACTGTCGAAGCTATCGCTGAGTCAATCGGCAAAACTGCTCGCGGTGTTAAGACTATGTTGACCCGTCGTGGTACTGCTGCATCTGATTACGATGGTGCTGCTAAAGCTGCTAAAGCAGCTCAGTAATAGAATCTAAACTCTAGCCAACACATCTCTTTTTGGCGTGTGTTGGCTTTTTATTGTTCGGGGGAACTTTTGAATATTGCAAGTGCTTTACTAAAGCAAGTTATTACTACACAGGACTTCGAGACTTGGAGTTACCTGCGTAGAGAATATCTGCCTACAGAATTCCATGTGCTGCATAAGCTCATTGAAAAGCATTGTGAAAATTTTCATTCGCTTCCCACGTTCGATAACCTCAAGTTAGGTATTAGAGATCGACAGACACAAGAAAAAGTGTTTGCCGTTGAAAGTGTAGATGTAGACGTTGATGCGGATATTCTACTAGAGTACCTAAAAAATGAGTATACTCAGAAAGAAATACTCAACTCTCTTGAGAACTATATAGACAACTCTGTACTCTTTGCGGATGCAGATGAGTCTGTAGGTCAGCTGCATCAGATCGTCTTAGACATCGAGGATAAGGTCGATTTGCAAGAGCCAGCAGAGAATATGCAACGTATTCCTCTATTCGAGCCAGAAGCAGAGATTTCCAAGTACTTAGGCTTAGGCTTAAATTCAGACTATGACCACGAGATTAAGTTTTCCCCCCGAGACTTGGTTCTTGTTGGAGGTCGTCGTGGTGCTGGAAAATCTCTCACCTGTGCTAACATTGCCAATAATGTTTACAATTCTGGACGATCTTCTATATATTTCACTATCGAAATGGATAGTAGATCAGTATTTCAACGTATATGTTCAATAGCTACTGGAGTACCTTTCGCCCGCTTACGCACTAAGAATCTGAGTGTTACTGAGTGGGAGAAAGTAGCCATATGGTGGGCAGCACGCTACCAAGGTAGTGAAGGACGTTTAAAAGAATATAGAGACCACAGAAACTTTGATACGCTTTCCGATGACCTAAAGAACAACTGCGAGCTTCTCCCGACTCAGCAGATGGACGTGGTCTACGATCCTTCTCTAACACTAGCCAGGATTCGGGCAGAGTTAGATAAGAAAGTTAAAAAGTTGAATGTTGGTGTCATTATTGTAGATTATCTTAATCAAGTTAAACGCTCTAACATGCCATCTCGTGGTGGTCAGTACGATTGGACAGAACAGATTGAAGTTAGTAAAGCATTGAAAGCTATGGCGCAAGAGTATGAATGCACTGTGTTTTCTCCGTACCAAACAGACGCTACTGGTGAAGCTCGCTTCGCTAAAGGTATTCTTGACTCCGCAGACGCGGCTTATGCACTAGAGGCATGGGATCAAGAAGACAACTGCATGACATTTAACTGTGTTAAGATGCGAGCCGCCAGTATGCGTTCTTTTTCTTCAGAGGTAAATTGGGAAACCTTGAAAATTGGACCAGAGTCACAGTTGACTCCAAAAGAAAGAGAGGATAGTTCGCATAAAACAGGGGAAAGTATAGATGACATATAATAAATAATTCTTGACTACTATGATGAAATCTAGTATACTATGTATTCTAAATTGTGATAAGGAGGATTTATGACAATAAGCTATAAAGTAGATGGTAATGTGACGAATAATTCCAAAATTAAGATTTTAAACCTTTTAGACACTGTTGAGTATTCTATCGAACTAGATGACTACATAGCAGCAGAAGTAACTATACATAAGCTATCCGCGCTTTCACATCAAATGGATGCCGATTGCTTAGAAAGATACGAAGAACTACAATACCATATTGACACAGAGGCTTACTATGAATGTATCGGAACTGCTAATAAGCAAAGATATTCGATATACACCAAAGGGCGGTGATTTTATAATAAAGTGCTTGAATCCCGAGCACGCAGATAGAAACCCTAGCTTGAGAGTAGATCAGATTACTGGTATCTTTAACTGCTTCTCTTGCGAATTTAAAGGAAACCTTTTCACGCATTTTGGGGAAAGGCCAAACTATTTACAATTACGTCGAGAACTTCTAAAAAAGAAAATTAGAGATAAGAGGGCAGAAAGTATTGGATTGGCCTTTCCCGAGGGTGCGATGCCTTATGTTGGTGACTGGCGAGATATTAAGCCAGAGACTTACAAAAGGTTCGAGGCTTTCATACATAGCGGATCGGATTATTTATCTCGTATTGTATTTCCGATACGAGACAGGACTGGTAAGATAGTAGCATTTCAAGGTCGGCATACCTCAATGGGTATACCTAAGTATTTAAACTTACCTGCTGGTGCTAAGATGCCTTTGTTCCCAATAGTTAAACCGATACAAGGTAGTGTGATTCTAGTAGAAGGTATATTTGATATGCTTAATCTACACGATAAAGGACTAACTAACGCTATATGTTGTTTTGGAGTTAAGAATGTCACAGATGATAGACTAAGTATGCTCACTATGCAGGGAGTAGATAACATAGATATCTTCTTAGACAATGACGCAGCGGGGCAGGCAGCCTCAGCTAGAATAATAGAGTTATGTGATAATGCTAAACTTACTAATCGTAACATTAAGTTCGGTAATAAGGAACAAGATGCAGGATCACTAACACAGAGTCAAGTATCAAAGTTAAAAAATAAACTATATAATTGAGGATGAGTATATGACAGGCACTCTAATAAAGCCTAAAGTAGCACTAGTAGAAACAAAACCAAGTAGAACTAATTTTAAGCAAGAATTCGAGCATTCGTTTGAGTTCGATCAATATCAGCTATGTTCAGACCCTACTATTAAGAAGGTTCTGAAAAGCCACTGTGATATTCAAATTGACATAGCAGCCTATGACTGGATCATCCTGATAGGTTCAGACGCTTTGAAGTACTTCACTAAAATCAATTCTGTGACAGCTTACTCTGGTAAGGCTGTAGACGGCAAGTTTTTGCCTATTATCAACCCTGCTATGCTTGCTTTTAAACCAGAAGCAAAGAAAACCTGGGACACATCTAAAGATAGTATCATTTCATACATCGCTGGTGAAGTCAAGGAAGTAGTAATTGATGAAAGTGTTGCTTTTGGCATTCAAGACACTGCTGAGGCCAATAAATTTATCCAAGAAGCAATTGATGCTCCTAAACCTTATATAGCTTTAGACTCTGAAACTACTGGCTTATATCCTCGTGATGGCTACATTCTAGGTCTATCTATGGCGTATGACGATAAGAAAGGCGCGTATATAGATACAGAGTGCTTTGACGAAGAAACAGAACGACTGCTCCAAGAATTATTTAATAAAAAGACTGTAATCTTTCATAATGCGAAATTCGATTTGGCATTCTTTGAGTATCAGTTTAATTTCAAGTTTCCTAAGTTTGAAGATACTATGCTTCTCCATTATTTGATTGATGAGAACCCAGGCGGTCATGGCTTGAAAGAGCTGTCTCTAAAGTTCACCCCTTATGGTGACTATGAAAAGGAGATGTACGCTTGGATGGATCAGTACAGGAAGGAGCGGGGTATCAAGAAAGATGATTTCAATTGGGGAATGATTCCTTTTGATATCATGAAATTGTACGCTGGTATGGATGCTTTATGTACTTTCTTGTTGTTCGAGAAGTTTATAAAGATTAAGCAGAATCCTAAACTGAACTGGGTATATGAAAATATTCTTATCCCAGGCTGTAGGTTTCTGACAGACATTCAAGACAATGGCGTACCATTTGACCGTGATAGACTAGAGTTCTCTCAAGTAAAAATGCAAAATGATATTGACCATGCTGTGACTGAGATGTACAAGAATCCTGCTATTAAGAAGTTCGAGGAGATCCAAGGAAAACCTTTTAATCCGAATAGTACAGTACAACTACGAAAGCTAATGTTTGACTTCCTGGGACTTAATCCAACTGGTAAGAAGACGGGAACTGGAGCAGATAGTACAGATGTAGAAGTACTGACAGAGTTGGCACAGGTTTCACCAGTGCCAGGACTTATCATTGACATTAGACAGAAAAGTAAGATCAAGAATACTTACTTAGATAAAATTATTCCACAATTAGATAGAGACTCTCGTTTGCGTACTGGTTTCAATCTACACACTACAACCTCTGGTCGCCTGAGTTCTAGTGGTAAATTGAATATGCAGCAGCTTCCTAGAGACAACCCTACAGTAAAAGGTTGCATTAAAGCAGCCCCTGGACATAAGATTGTAGCGATGGACTTAACAACAGCAGAAGTATATGTTGTTGCCGTACTAGCAGAAGATGAAGCACTGAAAGATGTTTTCCGTAGTGGAGGCAACTTTCACAGTACTCTTGCTAAGAAAGTGTTTAGTCTACCATGTGAAGTAGAAGATGTAGCAAAACTTTACCCAATGCAACGCCAGGCTACTAAAGCTGTAACTTTTGGTATTCTATATGGTGCAGGCGCTAATAAGATTAGTGAACAAGTAACCAAGGATAGCGGAGTTTACTTTAGCCGTAATGAAGCCCAAGAAGTCATTGATGAGTACTTCAAAGAGTTTCATAAGTTGAAGTCATGGATTGAGCAGAACCAGAAGTTTATACAACAGAATGGATTTATCTATAGTTTCTTTGGAAGAAAAAGACGATTACCTAATGTTGCCTCTACAGATAAAGGAGTACAGAGTCATAGTGTTAGATCAGGACTTAACTTTTTAGTACAATCCGTAGCATCTGACATTAACTTATTAGGTGCTATTGATATGGAGATTCATTTAAAAGCAAACAAGATGAAGGCTCGTATCTTTGCTCTAGTACATGACTCGATTCTGGCTGAAGTTCCAGATGGAGAGATTGACTCTTACATGGAGGCTCTCCAAAAGTATATTCAGTTAGATAGAGGTATTAGTATTCCAGGTGCCCCAGTTGGTTGTGACTTTGAAGTTGGGGATGATTATTCAATGGGTAAATTCGAGAAGTTATATGGTTGATCAAGCTAAAGCAAATGAATTGGCAGAGTACTTAGGAATATCCGGTTATGGAGCCGTAGTTAATGTAGATTCTGCTAGTGAAATAGTATTATCTACTGACGGGGTTGGTACTAAACTTCTCATAGCAGAACACTTTAATAAGTTCGACACTGTAGGTATTGATCTTGTAGCTATGTGCGCTAATGACATTTTATGTCTTGGAGCACGCCCACACAGCTTTTTAGACTATTACGCCACTGGAAATCTCGATCTTGATAAGAGTAAAGAGATTCTAGCTGGAGTACTGAAAGGCTGTGAGTTAGCTGGATGTAAGTTAGTAGGAGGAGAGACCGCTCAGCTAAATCCTATGTTTTTTAAGAATTCATGGTTTGATTTAGCAGGGTTCATAATGGGAGTAGTAGAGCAAAAACTGCCCTCTTCTCCTGTAATGAAAGGAGACTATATAGTAGGCATTCCTAGTAGTGGTGTCCACAGTAATGGATTTACTACTATTAGGAAAAAGTTAGATAATTGGACAGAAGACTTATTAACCCCTACTAGAATATATACAGACGAGATTTTAAATAACTTAAAGTATATTAAAGCTTGTGCTCATATAACTGGTGGTGGTATTCATGGAAATCTGCCACGGGTGCTCAACGGGCTTGATTATGCTATTAATCTCACCCTAGACTCTTATTGGGAGGATTTAAAACATAAACTAGACCTAACGTCGGAAGATATGGAAAATACTTTCAATTGTGGTTGGGGTATGTTATTAATATGTAACAGACCTGAGTTTTTAGATATTAAAGGTGCCCGAGTGCTGGGTTTGTTGAAGTAAGAAATGTCTATAGTAGTTTCATTCAGGGCTGCAAAGAATATTAAGTTTCCCGTTTATAAACTACCTTCTGATGACTGGTGGTTACAAGACGGACTTTTATTCTTAGACGGGATGTTACTAGATGACCGTAATATGCCTGGAGAGCGGCTTGGGATTAGAAGAATACAGACGCCCTTCTCTAGCACTTTAATGCCTTTAAAGCATCAAATAGATACCTTATCGGGAATAGTAAAACAGAAGAGTGGCTGCTATATTGACTCTCTAGGAAGAACTTTTATATATGAAAAAACATTAATGTGTAAGTTATCATATTATAAAATTAAAAAAATTGAGAGAAAGGATGTAGCATCCTTACTATGGGTAAGAGGAATCAATTTTCCTTTTACTATACCACGCCCCCCAGAGAGCGGCATGATCTGGGCGGGTATTTTACATTTTCACGGACTTCCGTGGATTTTATACGAGTATTCTGAGACTAAACTCAAAGACACTCGCAGAAAAGTATAAGGAAACCTATGGCTAAAATAGCAGCTAACAAAAAGACTAAAACTCTAGCAGGAGCTAGTCTTACCCTTCAAGAAATTGAACCCCTAACTAGGAATCAGTTAAAAGCATTTGAATCTAATAATCATCTTCTTTTGCACGGTCTAGCGGGAACGGGTAAGACGTTTATTTCAAGTTATCTTGCATTTGACGATATGTCAAAAGGGATTTTTGAAAAGTTAGTAATTATTCGTAGTGCCGTTCCAACACGAGACATTGGATTTCTTCCAGGGACAGAAAAAGAAAAGGGTTCCGTATATGAAGAGCCATACAAAGATATAGCTAATGAGCTTTTTGGTAGAGGGGATGCTTATGGTATTCTGAAGCAAAAAAGTTTAGTAGAATTTATGACTACCTCCTTTATTCGGGGAATTACTCTAAAGCATGCTGTCATTATGATTGATGAATGTCAGAATATGTCTTTTCATGAGTTAGACTCCATTATTACTAGGATGGGAGAGGGTTGTAGAGTTATCTTTTGTGGAGATTTCCGCCAAGCCGATTTGAAGCAGAATGGGATGCAGGATTTCATACAAGTACTCAAGCGTATGAACGAATTCGACTTTATAGAGTTTGGTGTAGACGATATTGTCCGTTCCGAGTTCGTAAAGAACTATATTATAGCCAAAAATGAACTAGGATTATGAAAGCAGTTATTAGTAACAGGATATACCTTGAGTGCACGAAAGAGTATAGGGAAGTTATAAATAAAGAACTTACCTATACTATTCCTGGGTTCAACGAACACGAAGCTCCTCAAGTAATCAAGAATATGTCACGTATTCGAGAGAATCTTGTTACTATACCTGTGGGAAGGATGGATTTAATCCCAGATGACTACGAAATAGTCGATAAACGTTTAGAGTTGCCTGTTGACTTTCCTGAGTTTAAGTTCCCTTTGCGGGAAAGTCAACAAATTGTTTATGACGATATCGAAGGCAGTGCTATAATCAACGCATGGGTCAGTTGGGGAAAGACTTTTACAGGTTTAGCTATCGCAGCTAAGCTGGGTCAAAAGACTCTTGTAATTGTCCACACCGTCCCTCTAAGAAACCAGTGGGCGAGAGAGGTAGAAAAAGTATTTGGAATTACGGCTGGCATCATAGGCAGTGGTAGATTTGAAATTGATGCTCCTATCGTCATTGGGAATACACAGAGTTTGTACCGAAATATAGACAAGATAAAACGAGAGTTTGGGACTATTATACTTGATGAGATGCACCATGTTAGTAGTCCCACCTTTTCTAGACTTTTAGATACAAATTACTGCAAGAATAAGATAGGCTTATCAGGCACTATAGAAAGAAAAGACGGTAAGCATGTGGTGTTTAGAGACTACTTTGGACCTAAGCTGTATCAACCACCAAAAGAAAACTATATGGTACCTAAGATACACGTTTATAAATCTGAAATAAGATTTATGGACGGAGCTAACATACCTTGGGCTAATCGAATTAATGATCTGTCCAATAATAGTGATTATAGACACACAATAGCTATGCTCGCAGCAGGCTACGCTGCAAAAGGGCATAAGGTACTCGTGGTGTCAGATCGAGTCGCTTTTTTAAAGAGCTGCGCCGAACTGACAGGTGAAACATCCGTATGTGTTACGGGTGAGGTATCGCATGAGGACAGGGAGAAGTTAGTAGACGAAATACTGTACGGGAATAAAACTGTTTTATACGGCACTCAAGCTATTTTTAGCGAAGGTATTTCCGTTAGTAGTCTAAGCTGTCTCATCCTTGCTACTCCAGTTAACAATGAACCATTGCTTACTCAGCTTATTGGTCGTGTCATACGGAAGCAAGAGGGAAAAACTTCTCCAGTAATATTAGACATACATCTAGTAGGAAAAACGGCCCAACGACAAGCATCAAATCGAATGGGATACTATATAAAGCAAGGCTACGAAATAAAACAGCTATAAATGCTAAGATCGGGAACCTAAGAAAAAAAGTTCTTGACAAATAAGGGAAAGTTTGATATAATATGCTCTTGTATAACTGGAAGAAGGTATTTAAAGATGCAAATGGAAGTGTAAACGACGTCGTCCTGATATTCAAAATGTTGACTAACGGATTAGTTCCTCGCAACAAGTACGATAAACTGTACAAGTTTTATCTGAAAGACTATAGTGGTAAATCTTACATATTGCATCCAGATGTACTTTTATACAACTTATACAAATATACCAATATCGAAGCTGCACAATATCTTGCTCTAGCCTCTCTGAGACCTTTAGCGGAATATTATGCAAGTGGAGAAATTACTTTAGACCTGTTTCATAACCCTATAGACAGGTCATTATTTATTAATAATAGGCTATTGAGAATAGAAGATGAAACACTACATTTTCTATTTGAAGAAGTCCCAACGGAGAAACATTAAATGGCTTTAACATTCGGAAAATCAAAAGGCGCTGCACAGAAATCCTCAATCAACTCTTACACATATCGAGATGGAGACAATAGTCTTCGTTTAGTAGGTGATATCCTAGCTCGTTATGTATATTGGATTGAAGGTAAGAACGGCAAGAACATTCCCTTTGAGTGTCTGTCCTTCGACCGAAACGAAGAACGTTTCAACAACAAAGAAAAAGATTGGGTTCGAGAGTACAATCCCGACCTGAAGTGTGGCTGGAGCTACGCAATGCAGTGCATTGACAATGGCGAAGTCAAAGTAGTAAATCTAAAGAAGAAGCTCTTTGAGCAAATCATGACAGCAGCAGAAGACTTGGGCGATCCAACAGACCCTGTAACTGGCTGGGAAGTTAAGTTCAAGCGAGTAAAAACCGGTCCACTAGCATACAATGTTGAGTACCAGCTTCAAGTATTGAAGTGTAAGACTCGTGCTTTGGATGACGATGAGATGGTATTATTTAATGCGTTGAAATCTATGGATGAGGTTATGCCTCGCCCAACACCAGATGCTCAAAAAGCCTTGCTTGATGAATTCCGTCAAAACGGTGCTGATGAGATTGACGAAACTTTAGAAGATGAGTTTAATGTAGGATGATTTTATACACGGCAGACTGGCATATCAAGCTTGGTCAAAAGAATGTACCACGAGAGTGGGCGCTAAATCGGTATAAACTGTTTTTTCAACAGATTTATGACCTCGAACTAGAGTGCAATATGCACATTATTGGAGGAGATTTATTTGACCGTCTGCCAAATATGGAAGAGTTGGAGCTTTACTTTTCTTTTATTAGAAAGGTAAAGATTCCAACCATAATCTACGACGGAAATCACGAAGCTACTAAGAAGAACAAGACTTTCTTTACACAGTTAAAACAAGTCTCAAGGGATATTAATCCTCTAGTAAACATAGTAGATATATCGTATATTGATGAAGATTTAGGTTATGGAATACTACCATACGCTGACCTGCATAGGCCAGGCAGTATAGAGCAGTTTGATACATCAAAACCTTTGTTTACGCATGTTCGTGGTGAGATTCCACCTCATGTTAAACCAGAAATAGATTTAAGTAGATTTGAAAGTTTCCCTGTTGTGTTTGCTGGTGATCTACACGCACATAGCAACACGCAGCGTAACATAGTATATCCTGGTTCGCCCATGACAACTTCTTTTCATAGAAACGTAGTTGAGACAGGATATCTACTAATTAATGAAAACAATTGGTCATGGTTCTGGGAAAGGTTTAGCTTACCGCAACTAATTCGTAAAACAGTTAGTGATCCAAAAGAGATGGTAGCTACCGATTATCACCATACTATTTACGAGATAGAAGGTGACATCCAAGAACTAGCAGGCATTAAGAACACAGAACTACTAGATAAAAAAGTAGTAAAACGTTCTTCTGAAGCTGCCCTCTTTATCGAGAAGGATATGACCATCGAAGAAGAGTTAGTAGAGTACTTAAACTATATTCTAGAAATTAACGAAGATCGAATACCTGATATTATAGGAACTTTTAATGATTACGCTTCAAAAGTTGAAATGGAGTAACTGCTTCAGCTACGGTGCGGATAACGAGTTAGATTTATCGGATAATACAGTAACTCAGATAATTGGTACTAACGGTATGGGTAAATCATCCATACCGTTAATTATCGAAGAAGCATTGTATAATAAAAACTCAAAAGGCATCAAGAAAGTAGATATACCCAATAGATATGTGAATAACGGTTATAGTATTCACCTCTACTTTAAGAAAGATGCGGAAAGTTATGAAGTTATAATCAACCGTAAAACAAATATCAAGATTCAATTATTACATAATGGAGAGGACATCAGTAGCCACACGGCTACAAATACTTATAAGACTCTGCAAGATATAATTGGTATTGATTTTAAAACATTCACTCAGCTAGTGTACCAGAATACAAGTACTAGTTTACAGTTTCTTACAGCGACAGACACAAATAGAAAAAAGTTTCTAATAGATTTGTTGCACCTAGAGAACTATGTTAAACTGTTTGAAGTATTCAAAGAAGCTGCAAAAGGTTATGGTAATAACTTAACTAAGATTGAAGCGACTATAGCAACTATCGAAAAATGGTTACAAGATAACAAATTGAGTGATACTACCCTACTTCCTATGCAAGATATTGAAGTTTACACGGAAGAAGACGAGAAAGAGTTACGTTCTCTATCAATAGAACTTCAAAATATCTCTGATACGAATAGAAAAATTTCTATGAATAATCAGTATAAAAACATGCTGAACGAGATAGACTTAGCCTCAGTACAAGGTATTAAAGCTAGTGAAATTTTATCTTACGATCATTTACAGGGAGAGTTAGGCGGTCTTAAACAAATCGCAGCGGGGTCTAAGAAAGCTATCGAGAAGATGACAACATTAGGTACTCATTGTCACACTTGCGAACAGTCGATAGACCCTACTCACATGAGTCAGCTAGTGAGTACTGAGCAATCAAGAATAGATGATGCAAAGGCAAGATCCGCTAGTATCCAGCAACAGATTACTGAAATTATAGAAAATAATAAACAATTTCAGAAAAAGACAAAAACCCAGAAAGAATGGGAAGATTTGTACAGAAGTATAGAATCAGATTTACCTTCTATACCTTTGAACAAGTCAGATATTGAAGAAAAGATTGAGGAATTAGAGACAGTTCTGAAAGAGTCTAGAGATAGTATTAATGCTATTGCGAAAGAGAATGATCGCAGGACTAAAAGGAATACTCGTATTCAAGTAATCCAAGAGCAAACAGATGACTTTTTATCCGACTTAGCTGAATGTACAAAATTATTCAAAGCCGAGCAAGAGATAGCTTCTAACTTAGAAGTATTGAAGAAGTCTTTTAGTACTAATGGATTGCTTGCATATAAGATTGAAAATCTAGTAAAAGAACTAGAAGAGCTTACTAATACTTATCTTGCGGAGCTTTCAGACGGTCGTTTTACACTTGAGTTTGTAGTATCAAATGACAAACTAAATGTACAAATCACTGACAACGGAAGTCTAGTAGATATTCTAGCACTTTCAAGCGGTGAGTTAGCAAGAGTAAATACTGCTACATTGATTGCGATTCGTAAGCTAATGAGTAGTATTTCAAAGTCTCAAATCAATATCTTATTTTTAGATGAAGTAATTAATGTATTAGACGATACAGGCAGAGAGAAGCTAGTAGAAGTTCTACTCGGCGAAGAAGGTCTTAATACTTATGTTGTCAGTCATGGCTGGACACATCCTCTGTTAGAGAAAGTGGAAGTGGTTAAGGCAGGAAACGTTAGTAAACTGGAGAAGTAATGAAAAGTACTCGTATGAGACATATAGCAAAGGTTGCACAACGAGCATCATCACAAAGAAGGACATTTCTATTAACTAAAGAGCTTACAGCCAAGCCGGAGAAATCCGAAACAGAAGAAGAGAATGGTAGATTCGAGAGCGAAAGGGGCACGGGGCGAGTATCTGATTAGAGATATGCTTAGAGAAGTTACAGGATATAAGTTTGAGAGAGTGCCAGCTTCTGGCGCTCTCGAATACTTAAAAGGGGATTTATATGTCCCTCATGAAAAGAATCGGTTTTGTATTGAAGTTAAAAACTATGCTGATTCTCCTTTAAACGACTCTATGTTTACAGCTCAGAAAACGAATAACTTAATTCGTTGGTGGAAGAAAGTAGTAATACAAGCTGAAGGCGGTAACCAGGAGCCTTTATTGTTTTTTAAATATAACCGGTCAAAACCATTTGTAGTAAGTGCAATAAAGCCAGAAGTAGTAAACTATATGTATATTAGCTGGCTAGATTGTTATATTTCATTAGCTACCGAATGGTTAGAGCATGAAAAAGTAGAGTTTATCAATGGCATTTAATTTTACAGATAAAATTGTAAAAGATAGAAAAGAGGCAACACTAGTAGTAGATTCGCTTAACTTAGCGTTTCGATGGAAGCACCAAGGTAGGACAGACTTTAGATATGATTTTCAAAAAACTGTTCAGAGCTTAGCCGAGTCATACAAATGTAAGAATGTTATAATTACAGCAGACTGGGGCTCCTCTGTATATAGAAAGAATATCTCACCCGATTATAAACAGAATCGAAAAGATAAGTTTGCTACTCAAACAGAAGAAGAGAAGATAGCATTTGAAGAGTTCTTTGAAGAGTTCGAAGAGTCTTTAACTGTACTAGCAGAGGATTATCCCATCCTTCGCTATAAAGGTGTAGAAGCTGATGATATAGCTGCTCATCTAGTAAAAGAAAAAGATAAGTACGGATTAGATTATATCTGGCTTATATCAAGTGACCGAGACTGGGATCTACTTATACAAGAAACTGTATCAAGATTCTCCTATGTTACTCGAAAAGAAGTACGTTTAGATAATTGGGAAGAACATTACAACGTAAGTCCAGAAGAATACATCTCAATGAAGTGTTTAACTGGGGATAAGGGTGATAATGTTGCAGGTATACCAGGAATTGGGCCTAAGAGAGCTGAACAGCTTATAAAAGAATATGGCGATGCAATGGATATCTACAATGTACTACCACTTGTTAGTAAGTATAAGTATATACAAGCACTGAATGAGAATGCAGAGCAGTTACTAATAAATTACGAGTTAATGGATTTAATAACTTATTGCGATGATGCAATTGGAGCTGATAATTTGGCAGATATAGGGCGGAGAATAAATGAACGTAGTAATTGATTATAGAAGAGATAGATATCTATCTGAGTTTAGTATTAAAACATTGGAAGATAGGTATCTCGTAAACGGTGAGACTTCTCCACAAGAGGCGTTTGCAAGAGCGGCTAGTGCGTTTGCAGATGATGAAGCTCACGCACAGAGATTGTATGATTATGTTAGTAAGCTATGGTTCATGTTCTCTACTCCTATTCTGAGTAACGGAGGTACTACAAGAGGTTTACCTATTAGTTGTTTTCTGAATTATGTTGATGATAGTAGAACAGGTTTAACTAACCACTATACTGAGAATGCTTTTCTTTCGAGTGTTGGTGGTGGGATTGGCGGTTGCTGGAACGGTATTCGTTCTGTAGGGAGTAAAACCTCAGCGGGGTCAGAGAGTACTGGAGTAATCCCCTTCTTGAAAGTAGTAGATGCAGAAATGCTCGCCTTCTCTCAAGGAGTAACAAGACGAGGTAGCTACGCTGGCTATCTACAAATCTCCCATCCAGAGATTGAAGAGTTTTTAGATATCAGAAAGCCTACTGGTGGAGATATCAACCGTAAGTCTACTAACCTGCATCATGGGGTTGTTATTTCAGACAAATTTATGGAATTGATCGAACAAGCTACAATTGTAGAAGGTTTCGATGATTCCTGGGATCTAGTAGACCCGCACACAGGAAACGTAGTAAAGAGTGTTTCGGCTAAGGCACTTTGGGTTAAATTGATCCAGAATCGTGTTGAAACTGGAGAGCCTTACATAATGTTTGGTGATACTGTACAAGCAGCTTTGCCTGATTGTCAGAAAGCTCTTGGCTTACAAGTACATCACTCAAACTTATGTAGTGAAATTACACTTGCTACAGACAAGGATCGTACAGCGGTATGTTGTCTTTCTAGTGTAAATTTAGAAGAATATGATGAATGGAGCAACAATGAGCAGTTTATACCTGATTTAGTACGCATGTTAGATAATGTACTATCTCACTTTATTGCGAATGCTCCAAGTGAACTAGAACGAGCACGATACAGTGCTGAACGAGAACGTAGTATTGGATTAGGAGCCATGGGATTTCATGCCTATTTACAGAGACATAATATACCGTTTGAAAGTGCTATCGCGAAAGGTCGCAACATGGCAATCTTTAAACACATCAAAACTGAAGCAGAAAAAGAAAGTATTGTACTCGCTACTCTTCGAGGCGAGGCTCCTGATGCTGCGGGTACTGGAAGGCGTAATTGTCATCTTTTGGCAATCGCTCCTAATGCTAGTAGTAGCATTATTTGCGGTAATACTAGTCCTAGTATTGAGCCTTATCGAGCTAATGCGTTTACTCAAAAGACTAAGTCGGGGTCGAGTTTAATGAAGAACGAGTATCTTGAGCACATTCTCCAAGAGATAGATCAAGATACTGATGAAGTTTGGAAGAGTATCATTACAAAGGCAGGAAGTGTACAACATCTAGATTTTCTTGATGAGTATACAAAAGATGTATTTAAGACAGCCGTAGAGATAGATCAGAGATGGGTTATTGATATGGCAGCGGATAGACAGAAAGAAATTTGTCAAAGTCAATCTTTGAATGTATTTTTCCCCGCTAATATATCAAAGCAAGAGTTACACGCAGTACATATGATGGCTTGGAAAAAGAAAGTAAAAACATTATACTACTTGCGTAGTGAAGCAATGAAAAGGGCTGAGACAGTTTCAGATGAAACTTTAAGACAGTATATGTTTGATAGCATAGATGAAGACGCTTGTTTAGCGTGTGAGGGATAGAGATGAGTAACTTACTAGAAGAGAGAGATTATTATAAACCGTTTAACTACCCTTGGGCTTTTGAACATTATAAATCACAGCAGCACATGCACTGGCTACCAGATGAAGTAAATCTAGCAGATGATTTAAAGGACTTTCGTGAAAATCTGAGTCCTGGCAATAAAAAACTATTATCACAGATTTTCCGATTCTTTACCCAAGCAGACGTTGACGTATGTTGTGGATATGCTAAACATTATCTACCAACATTCAAACAACCTGAAGTACGAATGATGTTGTCTGCTTTTGCAGCAATGGAAGCCGTACATCAGGAAGCATACTCACTACTACTCGAAACACTGGGTTATGGTGAGGATGAGTACCAAGAGTTCATGAAGCATAAAGCTATGATGGACAAGCACGAACATTTAAGTAACTTTGGAATGAGTACAAAAATGGACATTGCTAAAACAATGGCTATTTATTCCGGATTTACAGAGGGAGTTCAATTATTTAGTAGTTTTGCTATTCTATTGAACTTTCCACGACACAACCTCATGAAGGGCATGGGACAGATTGTAACTTGGTCTGTTCGAGACGAAAGTCTACATGTGGAAGGTATGTCACAGTTATTTCGTACTTTTATTCAAGAAAATCCAGAACTGTGGAACGATGACCTAAAGTACGCAATTTACTGCGCAGCAGAACGCTCAGTTGAGCTGGAAGATGCGTTTATTGATCTGTGTTTTGAGGGTGCAGATGTACCTAATCTAACACCAGAAGACGTAAAGTTGTATATTCGCTATATTGCTGATAGACGACTGCTAGGACTAGGCTTGAAGAAGATTTTTGGAAGTGAAAAGAATCCTTTAGATTGGCTAGACTATATGTTAAACGGCGTTGAACACGCTAACTTTTTTGAAAACAGAGCCACCGAGTATTCCCGCGCAAGCACTACCGGTAATTGGCAAGATATCTTTAAATAAACAGGAAATAAAATTATGTCAGAACAACAAGAAGAGCAAGTAATTACATTCAAAGAACAGAACTACAATGTAAGTGACCTTAGTGAGAAAGCTAAGTATCTTATATCTCAACTTCAAGATTTGCAGCAGCAAGGATCACAGTCTCGAGCTAGGCTAGACCAGATCGCAGTAGCTGTTAAGGGGTTTGAAGACCTACTAGAAGCAGAATTAACTGCTGAAACAGAAGAGTAAATGAGAAAGGGGCTAACGCCCCTTTTTTATGTCTATAAATAAGTATATTTTATTACTGCGAGTAAACCATCTTCTGACACCTCTTCTGTAACTTCATAAAAAGTAGGTGCACTAGGCTTATTCATGTGATAATTGTAAAGCGTGCCATCTTTAACACATTCTATTTTTTGACCAATAATACCAAATAACTCTTTTAGATGTTCTTTTGTTTGAGCGAGATAATTTACATCATAAAGCCAACTTTTTGAGTTGTTAGCATCTGGTCCAAGCAATGCCCAAGACCATCCGATATAGGAAGAGTCATAGGGATCTATGTTTCCTGCTGCGATCTGAATAGGAGTATCATCTTTACTCCATAAAATTACTTTTGTAGTAGGCCACGTACAAAAAGTAGCAAAACGCTCTTTAAGTACTTCTTTTTTCTCTTCTAAAGTACTTGGGTTATTTAAAGAACCCCAGGGCATTGTTCCTTGTTCCATTTTTTCATAGGAAGCATTGAATAATGTCTCAAAAATATCTACATCGATTGTTAAAACCTCTGTGATTGTATAACTCATGTCTTACGTCCGCCATAAAATTGGCTCATACTTATCTGCCCCGACGCGGGAATTGATGTATTTACAGTGATGCTAGTCGCCGAAATTCTTCTCCTTACCTGATAATAGTATACAACACCACCACCTTTACCACCACCACTACTAGACCACAGAGGGCCCGGCTCGTAGTCATAACCACCTTGACTGTAGCTAAACTGTGGGCCTCCTTGAAAACGTATTTGAACTCCTCCCCAATATAACACCGTTGTATACTGAGTAGTATTGTACGAATAACCATAAGCGGTATTCCCTGTAAAACTTGTCCAGGCGCCTGCAGCGCCCGCTACACTAGTAGGCACATAAGAACCACCTCTGTAGTATTCGGACATGCTTATAGGATTCGCGCCTGTAAATTCCGTTTGAATTTGAGAAAGGCTTATGGTTCCTGAGCCTTGAAGTGCCATTTAGCTAATCACTCCACAGGAAATCTTATGGGCAACACCCATACCGACTTCGCCCACACGAACTAGAGTAGCTTCGTGATCGTAAGCACCCTCCACATCAAAACAGACGTTGACTGAACGCTCATGAATACAGCCTGAGTCATCGCAAGTAAACTTCACCTTGATGTCTCGGCAGGCAGATTCTGTAGCTATAGTCTGCCCTTCGTTTTCTGGGTCAGGCATTTCGTTAGAACGAGTGCCGGTGTATTCTTCTAACAGTTCGTATGTTACTGTCATTTTATTTCTCCGTTAATTGTCTTTTAAGTTGGTCGATTTCAGAAGATAAGTCCTGAATTGACTGAACTAGGAAGGGTATTAATTTATCGTAATTAATAGTTTTATAGTTAGGTACTTCTGGTACAGGTAAGCCTTCTTTTTCTGCCTGTTCTATTTGTGCGCTGCTTGGATTACTTGCTTCGTTGATAACAACTGCATTAGGAATAAGGTGTTCTACTTCTTGGGCAATCAGACCAATTTCAGTAGTACCTGTTTCAATAGAGGGGTTGTCTTCTGTTAGATTGTTCCAAACAAAACTCTTAACTTTTAATTGGTTAATTAAAGCTAGTCCAGAACCAGATGTGAGCTGGGTTTGGTTATCCTTTAGGCGAGTGTCTGAATAATACGCTGTGATATTACCGTAGCAATAAAAGTTATTACTGTTGTCAGCAAAGAACTTCCAACCATCAGCAGTATTTAGAAAGCCATGTTGATAAGAGGTGTTAGCGTACATAGTTCCTATAACAGTGCTGTTGTGGTTTGTTCTCATGCGGAGATATTGGTGAGTATTACCCCCGCCCATATTCCATTGACCTGACGCACTGGCGTACCAGTGAGCGCCGAGAGCTTGATTATATATTCCCGTATTAGCCGCATTATTTCTCAACCACGAGTTTACGTATAAGTCTGTGAATGTTGGAGAGCCTCCTCCGCCAGACGACATGAAAGCAGAGGCTTGTTGCCCATCCAACAGATCAGCATCTAATCCAGAGCCAGAGCCATCGTTTGCTGTATTCCATATCCTTGCCCATGCACTGAAACTAGTGTTACTATTGTTTCTGTTATACAAATCTCCCGCAGAGTAGAACGAACCAGCAATTTGATGTCCATGATTGCCACCATAATGCTCCATGTTTACCATGGAATACCAAGTGGCTGTAGGAGTACCATTGTTATGTACATCATAGAACCCAGAGTCACTGTTTGCACTGCTGCCAAATGCAATGTGGGTGGTGCCTTTTCCACTGCTACCTTTGACGATACTACCAGCGTGCCATCCATCCAAAAGATCAGCATCTAAGCCAGAACCTGAGCCGTCGTTACCTGCATCCCAAACGGTATTACCACCTCTATATAAGTTATAAATTACACGGACATTATTGTCTCCATTACCTACACTAAATAGCTCTGTTACCCAATCTGAGTTATTATAAAAACGAGTGCCGTTGTAGTTAAAATGAGCCCCAATTTTTATACCGGTATGATACGCAATACACAAATCTGGGAAAGGGGGTGACCATGATCCTCCTTGCTGATAAATACCGTAGCCTGTTGCTTGTGCGCCATTACCAGAGTCTCCACCTACCCCAGTAAAATTTACAACCTTGAAGGTTGGAGAAGTGTTTGCTGCGAGGGCACCGGCAGAGTTTGCGTAACTAACAGACAACTGAGAAGGCTGTAATCCATCCAACAGATCAGCATCTAAGCCTGAGCCAGAGCCGTCATTAAGGTTATCCCACATGAATCGATGAGCTTGCCAAGTCCCGCTGTTTTTGCCTCTTGATGATAATTTACCAGTTCTAAAGTCTACGAATAATTGCCCAACCCAGGCACTACTATATGCTGCTGAAAATCCAGCTCCGTCAGCGTAGCCTGCGGCTGTTGATGTATTAACATAGCCGACCATGTTATCAACAACATTATCAATGGCGATTGGATTTCCAGAATTACGAGAATAGAAAGTTGAGCCACTAAAGTTAGCTGCATTTGTAGCACCAGTAGCACCAGTAGCACCCGTAGCACCTGTTGGTCCCTGTGGTCCGGTAGGACCTGCCACAGTACTTGCAGCACCCGTAGCACCTTGAGAACCTGTAAGACCAGTAGCACCCGTAGCACCTGTTGGTCCCTGTGGTCCCTGAGGACCAGTAGGACCTGCTACAGTACTTGCAGCACCCGTAGCACCCGTAGCACCTGTTGGTCCCTGTGGTCCGGTAGGACCAGTAAGACCAGTAAGACCTTGAGGACCAGTAGGACCTGCTACAGTACTTGCAGCACCAGCAACGCCATCAGCACCTTGGGGACCTGTAAGACCAACAGGGCCTTGAGGGCCAGTAAGACCAGTAAGACCTTGAGGACCAGTAGGGCCTTGAGGACCAGTAAGACCTGGAACACCTTTAAAGGTGTCAATTATAGACTGAGGTATACTTGATACATTACTTAAATCATTCGCAGCTAATCCTGCATTTGCAATTCGAGCATCTGCACGAGCATTCGTAAAATATAAATAGTCAGTATGCTCACCAATATCTCCAGTATTTAAAGTTAGAGTACTTCCTAAGTCTACCTCTTTTCCTGCGATAGTTAGTGTCTTTTCCTCAAACCGGTCAGAGGCTACCGTTCCACTAGAACTTATAAGGTCTGCTAAGTGTCTACCTTTGGATTTTGCCATAATTTTCTCGTATTAAACGCCTGCATCATATAAGTATGTTGCTATATTTTTACCTATTATAACAATAGATATCTCTACTGTCAAATATTATTTTTTAAGAGGCTGTGTAGCCATTACCTGCGCTGATAGCTGCTTCAACTGCGGTCATGTCTTCGTCGCCCCAATCTTCTTTAGCTACCATAAGCTCAAGGTGCTGTACGTTTCTATTTACACACCCCTGACGATCTTCAGCAGATTCATCAGTCATGCAGTCTCCTGCGATTACATCTGTAATAAGAGCTACGGAGTCACCCATCGCTGAGTAGTCTTGCGCTAGTTGTTCTGTAGTACGGTTTTCCATTTTATTTTCCTTCTAAGGTTTCGAGTCGGGCTGTTAATGATTCAATTAAAGTTTGTTGCTCTTGGATTGCTTTGATGCAAAGAGATACCATGTTGCCGTAAGCTAGTGAATCTGGTCTTTCTTCATCATCATATTGCACAAACTCAGTTAAACCAGCGTCATGCACTTCTTCAGCAATTAAACCGCCAAAGACAGTGTCGCCATCATTATTGCCCTTATAAGTTACAGAGCGAAGCGTAAGCAATTCAGTCAGGCCGTGAGCGGCATCGTTGACTGTGTTTTTATAACGTGCAGAAGACGTTGATCGATAAAATTTGTTGTTAGATGCAATGTATATATTTGCACCAGCCGCTGTTGTGTTGTTAAACGTGGGGGCGCTGACAATTTCCCCAGAAGCATTTAAAATTAGTCGCGGATTACCATCACCATCTGATAAGACAATGTGGTTGTTTGTGGTGCGGAGATCTACGCCGCCTTGATTGCCATTGTAAGAACCAATAATCGTGTTTCTCTGACCACTAGTCATTGCGCTACCAGAGGAACGCCCGAAAAAAGCATTGTAATCGCCGTTCATTGCACCGCCAGCATTGTGACCAACTAACGTGTTGAAGCTGCCAGACGTTATCGAATCACCCGCAATGGAACCGACGAGAGTGTTTTGAGTACCTGTGCTTACGTTTGTACCTGCATCATAGCCAATAGCGATATTGTAAGAATCTGTAGTACTTGTGAAGTTTTGATCTTCTAGCGCCCCAACACCAATCGCAACATTCCTATCGCCTGCTGTATTATATCTAAGAGCGTTATAACCTACAGCAACATTGGAATTTCCTATAGTAAGATTAACGCCTGCTTGACTACCGATAAGAGTATTTATGGTTCCCGTGGTTACTAATAGTCCTGCGTTGTAGCCCACTGCGGTATTGTTACTGTCTGCAGTGGAGGTGAAGTTTTGATTAGCTAGTGCTGCATGACCAAAAGCAGTTGAGTGGTGACCATTTGTGTCGCTAGATAAGGCTTGCTCCCCAAACGCTGCATTATTACTTCCAGTTATTAAGCTACCTCCTGCGGTATATCCCATCAAGACGTTGCGAATACCTGTCGTAATTGCATCACCTGCGGTGGCACCCACGGCTACGTTTCTTTCGCCTGTGGTGTTTGCGCCTAAAGCGCTGTAACCCACGGCTGTGTTGGCACTTGCTGTGGTATTAGCGTCTAGTGCATTTGTACCTATTGCAACATTATTATTACCCGTTGTATTTAGTCCTAAAGCGTCTGCACCTAAAGCTACATTTTCTGCCCCTGTCGTGTTAGCGTCTAAAGAAGCCCAACCCACTGCTGTGTTGTATGGGCCTGTGGTGTTTGCGAATAAAGCATCGTAACCAACGGCTGTGTTATTAGATGCCGTTGTGTTAGTTTTTAAAGCTCCTGCACCTACAGCAACATTGCTTGCACCTGTGGTATTATCGCTTAAAGTCCTAAATCCTAATCCTGTGTTGTAATTTGCAGTTGTGTTTGCATCTAATGCCTCAAACCCCAATGCTACGTTTGACGCGCCTGTGGTGTTTGATAATAAAGCGTGATACCCCAAAGCCGTGTTGTTAGATGCTGTTGTATTAGATTCTAAAGCAGCCCTGCCAATAGCCACGTTTTGACCGCCTGTGGTATTATCAGTTAAAGCATAAGTACCTACAGCTACGTTGGATATGCCAGTAGTAATTGCATCACCCGCAAGACCACCGATGAGGGTGTTGTTTGTGCCGGTGGTTACTGACAATCCTGCGCTATGTCCAACGGCAACATTGTAGGCATTAGCTCCTGCATTTTGATTTGTTAAAGCACTGTTTCCAATTGCAACATTTCTTCCGTGTCCGTCTTCTGTGCTTAACGCTGCATAACCTACAGCAACATTACCGTCACCAGTATCAAGCGCAGCACCAGCTTGATCGCCTACGAGAACATTATAATTACCACCCGCTATAATGCTGTTACCTGCGTTGACACCTGCGCGGAAGTTGCTTGTGCCTAATGTTGCAGTGATTACGTCGCCACTAAACGTCGCCGCTCCTGCACTATCAATTGTAATTGCTGTAGTGCTAGAATTATCTACAATCCCTGGAGTGCTCGAAAATTCTACTGGTATTTTTGTTCTTGCCATTTATAAGTCTCCTTCTAAGGCTTCGATTCGTGCGGTGAGTGCTGCGGTTAGTGCTTGTTGCTCTTGGATGATCTCTTGTTGCTCTTGAAGGGCTTTAATGCAGAGAGATACCATGTTGCCATAGCTAAGCCCATCCGGCTCACCATCCTGTCCGTATTGCACAAACTCCGGCAATCCAGCAGCATGTACTTCTTCTGCAATTAATCCACCATATATGATGTCACCCTCACTGTTGCTTTTGTAAGTAACAGGGCGAAGTGTAAGCAATTCTGCTAGGCCGTGAGTAGCATCATTAACTGTATTTTTAT
>Ga0233450_10001084_pt1 | contig 29360 bp, 42 predicted proteins | sample 011ome_30_FD_189956 | JGI IMG/M metagenome (GOLD analysis project Ga0233450, IMG submission 189956) | Coastal salt marsh microbial communities from the Groves Creek Marsh, Skidaway Island, Georgia - 011501CT (spades assembly) | ecosystem: Environmental > Aquatic > Marine > Intertidal zone >... | reverse complement strand
AATAAAATGCCAACCAAAAGCAAGCCCACAGATCCAACCAATGAAAGGACGCCAGCCACCCTTAAAAACACTTCCGCTTGCAGCTTCTGCTGCGTTGACCTGTATCTGAGCGAGGGCCAAGTCTTGCGCGTGACGCTGTGACATCGTGGCAATCTCGTGCGCGAGCTTTGCTTTCTCGTCAGCATCAGGAATAAATTTATCTAAGAGGCCAGTGACCGGCGCTATCAGCTTATCAATCATTTCTCCGATCCCAGCCAGACCGCAAACGCGCCAGTCATAGCGCCGCTAACAACACTAATTAGCGCACTTTGCTGCGTACTAAGATCAGGCTGCTGAAGCGCCCATTCTATGCAGCGTATATACATCACCGTCATTACCAGCATCATCAGACGCGGCATAAGCTTATACTTAAGTATCTTCTCAAAGGTATTTGACATGTTAAACCTCTATGTTGATGTTTGTGCCTTGCGGCCTGTCAGCAGTGGTCTTAGTACCAAACCTATCATAAGCCTTTCCTAAATCCAACTTCTGCTCTCTGAGCGCCTCCAGATGCGTGTGGTTAGCTCTATGCTCCTTAGCCACCCTCTGCTCCACCAGATGCGCTTCTATGCGCTCACGCGTCTGCGTTTGCTGGTGTATGTCCGACTGCACGTTAAATGGTGCGCTGCCTATTCCTGATATACCGTCTGCCATCTACCACCACCCCGCGCCAAGCCCAGTCAACCATGTGCCGCCAACTATAATTGCTGCCAGCATTACAAGCAGTAATATCAGCAAGAGCGTTTCAAAGAATGCCGCTTTGCGCTCTTGCTGGCGATATAATGTCTCTTCACGCTCTTTCTTAATCTTGCGCCGTAGCTCTACCATCTCGCGCCATGTGCCATAACCAAAGCGATTGTTCAGCAGTTGCTGCAAGTCTTTTTCCTGTTCAGCCAGCTTCTTCTGGTGGATTATGATCTGAAGCGCTTCTTGCTCTACAGATCCAGATGAAAACAGCTTAGTGAAGATTGGCGGGTTTTTACGCTGCTGCTCTGCGCGGCCAAGATCAGCCGCAGCGCCGTACCACTTGCCAAGCTGACCAGCCACATCCTCTAGCTCACGCCCAGCGTAAACCAGCTTTTTCACCATATTATAGGCTTGTGTTGCCCCAGCAATGGCTGTGATTGGATCTATCATGTATCACGCCCCACGATGATATATCCTAAGCATTTTACATCAGGATGAATGCGATATATCTTAGGATAATGATAATAAAATGACGGGCGAGGGCATCTATAAATACAAGCCTTATACATCACCCCGAAAGGATACATACCAAAGGCAATCGATGTTAGGGCGCAGATCATGGCCCAACCATATCACATTTTATCGGGAAGCTAAATTCTGCAAATCGCGCTGCATTTGCTTTTGGTCATTGCGCACTTCTTTTAGCAACTCGTGCATCATTTCAGTCTTTTGCTCTAATAGCTCAATCTTTTTATTATTGGTAAGGACATTACGAATAACCCACCAAGAAGCAGCCAGAATAGAAAGGGTAACGCCCCATAAAATATTTGCATAGTTTTCCATGAGGCGCATTTCCTTAACCTTCCAATTGTGCCTTTAGATCCGCAAAGAAAGCGTCACGCCCTCTCTGCAATTCTATTAAATTTAATTTAGCGGCGTTTAGCTTACTATCCATTCTATTTAAATGATTGATGCATATTTTAGCATCATCATTTAATTCACTTTCCAGATATTCCACATCATCAATAATGACCTTTTTTTCTTCAGTCATATGATTTCCTTTCTAGGTTATGACCAAGGCACTCCCGCCTCAGTAGTTGGATTAGCTATCGCATCAATCTTAGAAGCAATAGCAGCTTCAGTATCAGCTTGTGATACATGACCCCAGACCCAGCCTTGAGCTTGAGCCTCAGTAATATCTGCATACGGCGTAAAGTCAGGCGCAGAGGCATCGTAGGTTAAGCCACAAGTGCCATATGAGCTTGCTGAGTTGCCATCATCATCAACGCCTGTGCAGCGCCAGTGTGCAATATATACGCCACCATCTGATGTGTGACGCTCAAGGGTTGGAATAGTCCAAGTGTAAGTAATAGCCATTATGGTGTCTCCTGTGCTGCTAGATGTGCGGCATAAGCATCCTTAACCGCTTGCGTGTGTACTGCGTTACAGATGGCTTGCACCTCTGTGCTTTCACCTGTGATGTCTGCATCTGGCGCAACGACATGGCGTGAGAAGGATCGGCTGATCTCTACACCGTCACGCTTGATGACCGTGGCTGTACGCACCTGAACGTGCTTGAAGTCGCCTACGATCTCTATTTTGTCTTGTACTGTTTCTTCTGTTAGTGCCATCGTTTATCTCCTTTATGGCTTGGACTGTCCGACCCAAAGCTATGCAGTGGGTTATGCAACATAGTAACAAAAACTTATCGCAAAATCGTATGAGCCATTAATCTCAGACCTTTTTACTGTGTTAAAAGTCCCACCGTCTCCACGATAAATATAAAGCTCATTAGAATTGCTTGCCATATGAGCAATTAACGCTGCGCCTGATTTTAGCTGCGTTCCACTATACATGATTGCGCCAGTAGTACCTGTATTAGTAGCAGTTGCATGAGTAAAGGGCATTATAAAGACAGCAGGGTTTCCACTCCCGTCTGTTCCTGTCCATCTCATGCGTAAATTAATGTACACCATTCTTCCGATTTTTGTGTACTGTGCGTTTTCAACTTCTTCGCCAGTGTAACCAGAGCCAATTCCAGTAAATGGAAGGAAGCTCCCCTCCTCATAGTCATCCAGCTTATTAGCCGACCCAGTGCCGCCAAGGTAGACACCGCCAGAGAGGTAGAGGTCTTTGAAGCGGTATGATGAGTTGCCAATATCTACTGCATTATCTGCTGCTGCACCTGTGTTTCCAGTTGCAGGCCCAATATATTGCCCACCACCAAAAAAGATGCCAACGCTATTTCCGTTTGTTGCATCATCATATATTTTGGCTGCTTCTACTTTAGTCCTACCGCCTGTGCCGTGCTTTGATGCGCCAGAGAGGTAGAGGTCTTTCCAACGAAATGCTGCGGTTCCAAGGTCTTCTGTGTTATCTGAAATTGCCCCATTTGCGTAAGGAATTATACTAGAAGTATTAACCATAAGCCCTGAGTGACCACTATTACCGCTAATGGTTAAGTTGTCGTTGTTATCAACCCCAATACTCCCCACAGGGGAGCCGTCTTTGTAGAATATTGCAATGTCACCGTCTAAAGTTTTACGGTTAAAGCTTGCTGCATGAAAGCTATCAGCACACGCTCTTAAAGTCCCACCTGCTGAAATGCTTCCCCCAATAGCGTTGTAATTTATAGAGGTTTGACCCACCAGCAAGTTACCGCTTGCATCCAGTGTCATATCAGGGTTTGTACCGTCAGGCGTCCAGCGGCATGAGCCGTCAGATGAGATGCGCATGCGTTCTGAGTTGTTGGTGGCAAATCTTAAGTAGTTGTTTTCAAAGTTCCACAGAGAAACATTCCCATCGCCGCCATCTTGCCCAATAAAAAATCCATCAGCAGTAGTAGTTCCAGTAGTTGCGTTAGAAAAATGTATTCTTCCGTTTGTGCCAGAAGCAGCGTGAATATGAAGCAGCCTGTTAGGCGAACTTGTCCCAATGCCCAAACTCTCAGCATCCGCATCCCAGAAGAACTTTGGCGTGGTGCCAGTATCCTCGTAAAAGCTGATGTCGCCTGTATCACGACCAATAGATAATGACTTGTTAGTAGTGCCAGCGGTTTTTCCACCAATAACAACTTCACTAGATGCGTCATAAAAACTAAAATGTGCGCCATATCCAGATGCAGAAGGGTCTTCTATTTCTAAACCCCCTGTACCGCCAATAGATAACCCATCCACAGTCAGCCCATCGCTGGTCAAAGTCCCCGTGATGTCTACGCCTGTGCTGGTGGTGACAAGTTTTTGTGACCCGTTGTAATATAAATTTACATAACTACCATCAACACCAGTAATATACGACTTACTGCTATCTGCATTGTTAATCCGTAAATCAGTCGCAAGTATTTTTAGATTTCCTGTGCCAGCGTCTTTAATAATGCTTTCAGACCCATCATGGTAAATCTGTAGGTCAGACCCAGCGCCGAAGATGGCTTTACCATTATCAGCAAAGGTAGCGTCACCTGTTACAGCAATGCCTGTGCTGGTGGTGGCGAGTTTGGCTGATCCTGCATGATACAGATCCACAGGCCCATCAACTTGAAACGTAGCCATATTAGTTAAATCATCTTTTGCCAGAAAAATGTAATTTCCATCAGTAGTTATGAAAAAATTACCGTTTCCCTGATCTCTGATAAATGAATTGGGATTGTTATGATATATGAGCAAATCACTATCATCTCCCAGCACAATCCTATCATCTGAAACGCCAGAGCTATCACCAAGCGTAATATTTGCGCCAGACATGCTTAGATCACCCGTCATGGTATCGCCAGTTATCCTGACAAAGCCAGTGGCCGTATCTAAGGCGTTCTTGAACTCATCTATCGTAATGCTTTTAGTCAGAGCAGCAGAGGTATCAACAATTACCAGCTGATCGTCTGTCGCTACATTAGCACCTGTAAGTGCCGTTAATTCACTTATCTTTTTATCAGCCATTTTCTACCTCAATTCTGCCCAGTAGCCTACAGTCCCAGAACCATTGACTTTGTAATAATGATTATTCGGGATGATCGCAGATACACCGTTCAAGGTTGTGCCAACGCTAATATATGTAGAATTATCGCTAGACACTTGCAGAACAACATCTGCGTTTGTATCGACGTTTACCTGAATAGGCTTTCCAGTTGTGTTTTGATAAACTGTGCTGACAGCGCGGCTGCTGCTTACATCTTGCCACGTTTGACTGTTTCCTATTCCAGTCGTTGCAACAAGTGTATCAACAGCAGTTTTAAAATTAGCGGGTGAAATTAACTGCCCCAAAGGGCTGGTTCCACTAGTCAATGAAGCCGAAGAAGCAACACTTAAATTTCCATGAAGCGTTATACCTGTTGAAGCATTGCCAGAAATAATGCTTGTCGTGTTATAAATCTCGAAATCACTACTGGCTTGATCTATATAGCCTAAAGGAATGTCAGATGAGTTAGCCTCATTTCTGAGGTAAAGCACATTCTTGCTTGTATCGTACCAAAGCTGATTAGCATAAGGCGTAGTCGGCGCAGATGTTCCTGAGCTTGTGCTGGCTAATGCTTGCAGCGCGTTGTTTAAATCTGCCCTTAAATCAGCCGCCGCTTGGTTGGCTATATCCATATCATGCTGTGACATCAGGTATTATACTCCACATATGCTGTTAATGCGCTGACCTCTGCGCTGAAGCCTTGCGATGTTGAATTGAAATATACACGAAATCTAAAGGCTCGCCCAGAGAATTGCCCAGCACGAAAAAAATTGTAACTCGACCATGTAGGTGATCCCGCTGGATCATCATCCGTTGTTGATATTTGAAAGACCAAATTAGTGTCGTTGTGATTTGTCTTGTTGTGGACAAAATCAAAGCCAGTATTTGTATATGTTTGAGAGTTGTAGTCAGAGCTATAAACAATCCCTGTCGGCAGATCGTCAAACAAATTTGGCAAAGCATCAAAAAGACCGTTTGTAAGATCTTTCCGCACAGTCGTTGCATCAATGCGAATGTTTGCCAACCGCACTGTGCTGTCATGCGTTTCAATATAATTGCTGAAATCATATCGATTTAAGTTTTGAGCAGTGCCGCCACCCGTTGCATAAATCTTATTGCTCGCTACAGTCAGCCCGATTTTACTACCCGTAAAACTAGGTGCTTCCGCTTGCGTCAGGCTTTGGCTGTACGAATTAACATTAGCGGCTGGAACCACAGCAATAGAATAATCAGCGCTAGGCTTACCCGCTTTTGTATATGCTTTAATCATATATGAGCCGGATCTAGCTGGCACAGAGATAGAATTAGCTGGTCTACTAACCTTAGCGACTACTGTAGTAGCATCACTCCAAATCGCGTTGGAAGTCGCTACAGAATGCCTAATCTGGTAATAGCTCAGATTTGGGCTTGCAACTGGCTTCCATTCCAGTTGTGTTGTGTTGCCATTAACTTCAGCGCTGAAATCCTCAACATCCAATGGCAGTTTTCGTGCTGGTGCGATTTTTATAGTCATCTCTCTACCCACGGCCCCTTTGTTCCATGTGCATTGATACCCCTAGCTCTGACAGTGTAGTCGCCTTCCTCAATGTCCTTAAATTCAAACAATCCAAGATCACCTTTGTTGACCACGACAAATTCTTCTTGGTAAGGCTGTACCGTTACATAAGATCCGTATTTTACTGGATCATTGACCATCGTGGGAACAAACGTATTATCGATATAATTATCTTGAGCAGTCGTGTTTTCCAGACCGACTTGTCGGCGCAATAAGCAAATCACATCATCAATGGATATGTTTTGCGTTCCCAAGTCTGAAATGTTTCCAAAATATTGATTACTTGGATCTGTTTGGAATAAAAACAGTTCACTTGTAGTGGCGGTGCCTACGATAATACGCAAAAAGCTTATAACAATTCCCATAAAGTTTACATCAGCATCGCCTTTGGTTGTTCTAATAAGCTCAACCTCAACGCTATCAATTTGCTCTGGATGGGTGGATGAAACTGTCACAAATAAAGTGCTGGTGATTTTCTCGTTATAGACAACTTCAGAAACAGTGTGAGACAGGCCAACAGCGGGAACAGAAAAGGCTGGCGTTAATGTTGTATTATTGCTTTCAAAAGCAGTCTCATCGGCATCCCAATTGAATATACCAGAGCTTATTTCCTGCAAAGACATGCTGACTTGAAGCGTCATGTCGGAGGCAAGCCCAAACGTCCACTCAGTTACCTCAAAAACCTTAGCATCAAAGCCCAGCCTGTCGTAAGTAATTGTGACCAGATCGCCCACAGTTAAATTAAGCGCCCTCATGCCGAATGATCCGCTTATTTTTAGCTGCTCTCTGTTTCTATATAGAGCAATTTTAGCTATGCGCTGCGCCGTTGCGCTGGATGTGACAAACGGCAAATCCATTTCTAGCGTGTTTTCCTGCCCGCCATCTACGTTTAAAAACGTTGGGCTGGTAATGCTAGGAAAGTTTGTCTGCTGCCAGTTTGTGTCTGGGCTGCGAAATAATCCAATAACCTTATTAAAACCATCTTTGCGGCTGTTTCGCGTCGAAATAGATAGCCCAGAGCGAAAATCATCCTCATTAAGCGCTAAGACTGGAGCCGTGTATTTTGCCGCCTTGCAGCCCCATTGGCCTTGGCTATACCAAACCATGCCACCCATCGTATCAACGATTGTGCCAATGATTTTTGCAGGGTCTACATCAGTCGTAAAGCTACCATTACAAGTGTATCTTTTTTCAGTAGTGCCATCTGCTAAGGTGACATCTTCATCGCAGATATTTGCAGCCGCAGAAAATAATGTTTCGTTGATTTCACTAGCATCAGCTATGCCACTGCTTATTAAATAATCACGCAGCACAAGCGCAGAGTTATTGCTATAAGCCGTTGTCTGCGTTCTAGGATCGTATAGCTTTTTACCTTTTACAACTGCTGTAATCGTTGGTGCGCCGTTTGGATATGCGTCTGCACTGTATAAAAAGGTGCAGTGAAGATATGCAACGCCTGATGCAGTGTGGCTTGCGTCCCAAACCTCGCTACCATCAATCGGACTGTAAGACTGATCTGCTGTGCCTAGCTTTTCTTGGATTTGGGCAATATAAGCTACTGCGTATTCATCTGAAGTGAAAATATCAATTTCATTACCAGCAATATCAGTTGCACCACTCACACGACCATTGCCCGCCAATGTAAGCCTATATTCGTCAAGATATACTTCCTCAAAGCTCTCTATCTCATGGTCTGCAAACGCAATCATTCTGTGCAGATAATCATTTTCGATTGTAGTCTCTTGATAGAATATTGCCCCGCCAATTTTAGTTTCACCGTAAACCTGAGCAGTTGGTAGGGCAGAGCCAAGTTGATTAATGTCATATGACCTGACTTGATTTCGGAAGTCGGGTAAGCTCGTGTTTCCTGCCAGTGCGCTGTAGGCGTAACCAGCGGCAAGACTAATTGCAGAAACTTGTGCAACTGCTAAAGCGCCAGCAGCAGAAAACGTGCTTAACCCCCCAGCCACGCCAGTAAATGCTGCGGTGCCGCCTGTCGCCACAAGAGCCGCGCCAGTTATGACAGCGCCAAAAAACCTGTTTCTATCTTGTTCACTGCCCATTGCTAACCTTCCAGAAAATCATATCGCTAGAGGGCTGGCGCAAAACTAATCTGTCTGCGCCGACAAAGGCTATAAGCCGACCAACGCAAACGCCAAACTTAATGGGCAAAACCGCATGTGATAAATTATCTTGCTTAGCAGCAATAGAGCCAATGGGTGGAATATTGGTTTTCAATCTCTCAAGCCTATCATCTACCGCATTTATCAAACTATCATATTTCGTTGATCTAATCCAACGCTGATAGGTTAAAAGCGCACCCTTCGATGTAGTATATTTGCCGAGAAACTCGTCTGCAAACCCGCAACCTCTTTGCGCGGCGCAAGCTTTGTTTGCGAATGTGATACAGTCATGATCGCCCCAAGCAAAAGGCTTTTGCCTTGATTGCTCTAAATATCTATCAAAGGCGCTCATCTTTCACCGCCCCACTTCAGCTTTTGCGTTTGCAAGTAATTCAAGTAATCAAAAGCCTTGTCGTTTGGATAAAGGATCTTATGAAACTCAGATGTGTACCTTTTGACCTTTCGGGTCTGCAAATCAATCAACTTGTTTTCAACAGACAGCGATATGACCGAACTATCAGGACTTTCTGCAATATCCATCCGATCCATATAGCCAGTGAATAAATCAACCAGCAGGCTGACAGTGCCAGCAGAGTTATCAACATCTGAAGTATCTTCGTAAAGAATAGCATCGCCATCTTCGTTCAGTGTTTTATTTCTGTTTGCGTCTAAAATGCCAAACTTAACGCGACACTCGCGCCCGTGATACGGCTCCTGAAGCGCCAGAGAGATTGTTTCTGATGGAACCCCCGACAGCGTAATAGTAGCGCCAGCGGCCCTTAAATCGGCTGTCTCAGTAACCTCAGAGATTTGCAGCATGTTGCCTGTGCCAATATAGGTTATTCCTTCATGCGTAAGATCACCAAGGCCAGTCCAAAGATACAACGGGCCATGTTGCACAATGCTCCCGTTGAATGTTGTTTTGCGCTCATCAAACATAAGCTGCATGGCAAAGAACGGGAATATTTCGTCAAGCTCAAGGACATCCGCTACAGTTCCTAAAACTCTGGTCATGGCACGACCTCAATAGCAGCAAATGTAATCCCGTAAATTGAGGCGCTGTTAATAGTCCAATCTTGCTGACCACTATTCAATCTAAATCTGCCAACGCAATTTGATGTGGTTACAGTCGCACCATCTGAAGGTGCAGTTCTGATATACGGCCAGAGATCAATGGTGGCTTGTCCGCTGGCATTCGTATCAACATCTGTAAGAACCTTGTGCAAGGAAGCAGACGCGCCGCCACCTAGTTGAATGTAATCCCCAGCCTTTAGCCAACCAGTAACGCTATTGCTGCAACCATCAATAGATAATGACCCACCAACTTGCCCTGATCCGTTTACAACAGGAGTGCCACCTAGAGCGCCTCTTGGTGTGGTATTTAGCGGATCAAAAAGCAAAAATGACCCAGCCATGCCATTCAAGCTTAGCAGCCAAGCTATCCATTGCTCTGCATCTGCTCTATTCTGAGGCGGCAGTTGAATTTCGGCCTCCCATCTTTGGCCGCTATGATTATGGATCTGCTGCTTAAAGCTAAATGGTGACATCGTTAAAGCAGTTTGATTAACCGCTCTTAGCGTAATGCTCATTAAACCCGTGTGGGTAGGCAGCGATCTAGGATATGTAATAGCCATTTAAAATGCTCCTGCAAATGCGCCGCCACGCCGTTTAGCGTCTAATACAGCAGCTTTAGATGCCTCTGCTATCTGAGGCATCAAGCCTAGCACCTCAGCACGAACTGTCTGCTGTACACCTGTCGTAACGTTGATTGTTTGATTAACAATAACTTCATTCCCACCAATTTTATTATTGGGAACAAGATTACCTTTAGATGGCGGGAAAAATACCTCTGGCCCACGTTCACCAACCACTATTCCCTGAGAAGGCGAAACAGGCCCACCAAATGCACCAGCGCCACCTGTCGGAACAAATCCACCACCAGAACTTGGGCTAAAGCCAAATAATCCCATTGCAGCGTTTACAAGCTGCTGGACAACCAAAACTCTATAAAGTTCTCTTATGACTTGTGCCGCCATATTCTTAAACGCATCTTCTACGCTCAAAGTTCCTTCCGCCAATTGCATCATGCTACCTTCAAGCGAATTAGCAAAATTATTTGCAACAGCCGTATAATCAACTAATTCACCAGCTGCTATTCTATATTTATCGGTTGCAACGGCTGTGGCTTGAGCGTGTTGTTCTTCTGTAATTGCACCAATTTCCCGCGCCCGATTTAACTTAGTCATCGTTTCTTCGTATTCAGCCGCCGCAGTTAATACTGGTTCAAACTTTTCAGCAAAACTCTCTAATTCCCTTTTTTCTTTATCTAACGCAGCTTGCGCTTCTTTTGCTGCTTTTTTGCGCTCCTCAATCAATAATTTTTGCCCAGCATTATAAGAATTTCTCATACCTTCTGGATCAGGCACAAGAAACTGACCCATTACAATTTCTTCTGGATCAGGGAAAACGGGCTTAGGAACATCTAATGATAAAATTCCAGCCCTTAATTCTTCAGCCAACTTTCTAGCTGTTGCAGCTTCAATGCCAAAATCGACCATTGACTGCGTAAAGCCTAATAATGCATCATTTTCAGTTTCTTCTAACGAAACCCCTAAATCATACATTGTTTGCACTAAATTTTTTGTGCCTTCATCCATTTTGGTCAGGTCTGCACTTTGCATAGATGCAGAAAAATCATCAAATGCCGCTTGCAATATTTTTGCTTCAGCAGATGTCAAATCAAATTCTTTTCTGATTTCTTGCACCGACCTGTTTAGCCTTCTTCCTTTTCGGCCAACAGATTCATATTTTGATCCTACCTCGGCAAGCTCAGATGCTAAAGATCTTAGATTTCTAGCAACTTCATTTAAAGCCAAATCCGCTTGGGCTTTCGCATACACTTGCACCGAATGAGTGAGCGTTCCAAAACGATCTTCTGCTTCAGTCAAACCCATATTTAAAAGACCTTGAGCCTTTTCCATAGCGCTTATAGTATCGCGCAAATTTTCTAATTTATCATCAAATGTATCAGCAGCACCACTCATTGATGTAAACATCGCAATAATCGGGAAACCGACAGCAGCAATTACACCTAATATCGGCAAGACGGTTCCCATTGCGCCGCCAAGAATAGCAAAACCACCAGCAATTTGTGGCAACTGCATTCCCAAAACCCTAAAGATATTAGTTCCCATAGACGCTTGAACAGCAATATCACCAAGCTGGTTTGCAGTGTTTTGGAATACAAACCTTTGAGCGCCAGACATATTGCCCATGCGAGTAATGGCCGAACCCATGTTATTACTGCTGCGAACAACCGCCGCTTCCGTGGACGTTGCGGATTGCTTAACCGAGTCTAATGATTGCTTAGCGTCACGCGCACCAGTTTTAATTCCTTGTGCGTTAAGATTTAGACTTATTGTTGCCATATTCTTCGCGCTCCGTTCGATCCAGTGCCATTACAAACTTAGCAACTTGCTGCCGTTCCATCGGGTCATCAACGCCCGCATGGGTGCAATATGCCATAATTTCGCTGAACGGTATAGGGGAAACGCCACCATAGCCAATTTGCCTAGAGCCTCGCAACATATGAAAAGCTGTCCATGCAGTCATATTTGCGGGAATAGGTTTATCTTCTATTTTCAGTGCGCCTTTAGACATCAAATAAGTTTCATCACGCGGTGAATACCTAAAAGACCATAAAAGCGCATCAATTAGTTTTTTTCCGTTTCTCCATCCGCTTCAGCACGAAAGTTAGATAATTCATCAACGTATTTAGCAAATTCCATAAAATACTCAGATATTTCATTTATGCGAATATCAGCAAGTGCAAGGAAATGATCCTTATCACACTGCATTGCTTTGCTATCGTTTTTAATATTTGTATTCCAAGAAATAACACAAGCATCAAAGATCGCCTCAAATAACTTGCGGCCAACTTCCTTATCAGTTGCTGCGCTCATTTCTGCATATTTAGTAGTATCTTTTATCAGCTTTGCGCTTTCGATGGATTTTGCTTGGCGATATGTTTGTATGTCATCACGCAATCTAACCAAATCAGGATTTGCCCAGCCACCAGCGCGACACTTTATTTCTATCCACGTTTTATCTTCCTCAGATAAAAAGGTAAGTTCATCAGAAAATTCGCGCCGATAGGTCATATCGGACATTTTAGGTTTCTTTAAATTAAGCATTTCGGTTTCCTCGTCGGTTTTGATGGGGGCTGGAATACCGACAAACCAGCCCCCTAAGTGCTGCACTTATTCGGTTTTTGTCGGTTTAGATGTATTAGACCCAGCGAGATGAGGTTTATCCGCAAGACCCAATTTTTTTACAACGGCATCTGATATTTTATCACCAGCCCTAAAAACCACAGGCTTGCCATCAATATCAGCGGTGAATTTTACCAAAGCAATCATGGCCATTATGAAACAGCCCTTGTTAGCTTCATTGAAGCATCTTCTGTTGTTTCATCATAAAGCGCTCTGATGGTAATATCTTGCATTGAGTTTGTGGCAGTAAAGTCCAAATTAGAACCAGTGAATTTACAAGTTGGGAAAACCAATGTGTATTTCTTGCTAGATACAGATCCCAAGGGGAAAGTGACGCTAAACAAACTGTGATCGGTATCACGCGCTGCGTTATACATAGCTGCAAAGTTTGCATCTACATAAACCCGCGCAGTAATCTCAGCTAATGCTGCGCCCTTTGTTAGGCCACCTTTTGTAAAACTGTTGCCAAGAATATTCTGCGCTTCACGGCCATCATAGTTAAAGTTAATCGTTGCACTTTCAAATGCATCCAACGTGTAGCCGCTAAAGGCAATCGTTCCAACATCTACTCCAGATGAAAGGGGTGTGCGCTCAGTCTGATCTGTATATGTTGCGCCTGTTATTGCGCTGGTTGATGTATCTGATGAACCCATACCGATTAAATCAAAAGCAAAAGTAATATCTGCGTTTGATGTTAGCGTGATTGATCCACCAGTTGCTTCAACGCCTTGATAGCGCATCATCGTATTTGTGCCGCCTTCACCCGCTGCAATGGCGTTTTCAACCGTCAATGATTGCGTGGTTTTAGCGTTCTTCAAAACATCAGTTGTCCAAGTGCCTTGAAACAGACTCTCAAAGAAATCATCATAAGCACCATAAACCAATGTGCCAGACATATTTCCAGTGACGTCAATGCCGCCGATTGCGGTTTGTACAGCCTCGCCCTTGGCCGCTAATGATCGATGCTCAATCATATTAGGTGCGGCGGTCATGTTTATGGGAACGTCACTGTTGGTGAACGATGGAGTTGATGGTGTAGTTCCAGCCGTAGCTTCAGCCACAAAAGCTGATCGAAGCTGATTTGATGCAATGCCAGTCATGTTGTGGCCTCCTATTTATACTCGTAGCGCACGAATGGTGCGACAAAAGTTGCGATATGAAAAGGTATATCAGAAACTTCGCCAGAAATATATGGGTGCTGTTGCTCTGGTGAAAATCTGATGAACTCGTTGGTAGTCGCTACTGCACCCGCATCTGTTATTCGTTTATCAAAGAAAATGCCATCTAAAGTTTCAGCATATCCCCGCCAAGTCTGTGTTCCTTTGCCGCTTTCGGTAAAGATTTGAATGCTTACTAATCCAATGTGATCAATCCGATTGGCCGCAGCGCCAATAGATCCCTGCACAACCTGACCATTTTGAATTGTAACGCGAATGCTGTTGGCTGTGGGTTCAAATTCATGCCCATCGAAACCAATCGGCGTTGCATCCGACCATTGCGTATTTAAATATGTTTCGATTGCGCGGCGCTCTGTTGCATAGCTCATATCAGAATATTCCTATATTTGCGCTGCATTTCAGCGACAGTCAAAGCCACCATTCCATTTGGAGCTTGCTTAGACCATCCATTTTCTAAACGGTTTGCATAAGGCAAATTATTCTGAATTATTATCCTGCTATCTGTATTCATCTCAAAAGTATCAATAACGCCTGATCCTTTGGTGATTGTTTGACCGCCATTTTTATCCGTAACCTGACTAGACGTTGTGTTTGCAGCGTTTTTTGAAACTATCCAATTTCCACGAAAACGACCCGTATCAACAGGGGATTTCATAACAACCCCGCGCAAGCTATCCATTGCAATTAATGAAATCGCATCCTCAATCTTTTCTTCTGTATCAGCTATTTCTTTATTTAGCTGCAAGGTGAATTGCTTGGCGGTCATTTTTCTAGCACCACCGCATATTGTAACGAAACAGAGCCAACAATGGCTTGCGCCCGTTTTACTTCATAATCAACGCTATTAACCGTTAGCTTATAGCCTTCCTTAACAACCGCAGAAAAACCCTCTAGCAATACAAGCTGATCCTGTGGGCCAATAACCGTATCAGGAAAAATATCATTTGCAGGGATCTCTGTATCAAACAACGCCCTGCCGTTAATTGTGGTTGTGGTTACTGGATAAACGCCGGTGCTTGGATTGTAAGTGCCATTTGTATCATAGCTTATTGTGGCATCATCAATGGCATCTGTAATGGCTAAAGCCACTGCATCAAATGCTGCATCAGCAATGGCCGTGATCGTTGTCATGCTCTCACCATTTTAATCTGTGAACCACCGAATACAGTATATCTTGAAACCAACCCTTCAATCGCCACGAAACGCGGTATTTCTCTGAAGTTTGTATATTCGGTTTCTGTTTCCACTGGCCCAGCCTTGCTTTTAGTACGCACCACAGCGCCGCCTGATACGCTTGCAAAAGGCGTAGCGCCTTCGTGTATCAAATAGGCCATTTCAGCCTGTGCGTCCTTTATATCTTGCGGGATGGTATCAGGATCAATCGGCCAGCCCTCTACCAGATGCATAGTTAATCTAGGCCATGCCATCGCTTGATATTGATATTGCTTATCACCGACGAAATTATAAGTCTGATTTATCCATTGAGCCGCTTGCACAAGATTAGCCTCATGGGCTGCATCGTGACCATGCTGCGAAACATCAATATTACGCTCTAACCAGTATGCTTGCCACTCAGCTAAAGTGATATAGCTATTTGTATCTGTCCCACCGATTGTTGTATCTAGTGCCATTTAATCACCATTTAACCTTTGCAGCCCAATATGCTGGACTCATGCGACCTCTTGCAATATTCTTTTGATGACGCGCTAAAAACGATTTACGCCTTGCTTTCTGCGCCGCTGTCCTTGGGTTTTTACCCGCGCCCTTTACGCCCTGCTGCCCAAAGCGAATTGTTTTAACCTTATCGCCAACCTTTGCCAAAACAACATGAGATTTCTTGGGATGATTAGGCGTTCTTTTTGGCTTGTTAAAACCAGAAACCCCTAATCTTTTTATGCGCGGATCACGTTTTCTCATCTTAATCTCCGCAATGCCCTGCGCTCTGCTTTTGTATATCTGGCACTTTGCTTGCCAGCTTTCGTTGCTTTATTCTTTGCTCTGGAACCAGCCGCTTTCTGTGCTGGCGTTAAGCTATCCCTTACGGCTTTAGGCAAATATCGGCTTTTGCCTTTCTTGCCGGTGTAACCCCATTTCTGGCGCGTCCATTTTTTCAATGATTGCTGGTTCTTTTTAAGGGCCATTATTTATAACCCCCGCCAGCAGCCTTATATCGCCTTGCCAGCATTTGCGCTTTTCTTGCGCTCCATTGACCAGCACGACCACCTTTAGATCCACTCTTGATGGCATAAAACAAGCGCTTCCTCATCTTTGGCTTTGTATAATTGCCAGCAGAGTTTATCGTTGATTTGCGTTTTCTTGAGCGTCTAGCAGCCATTTACTTTTTCTTCTTCTTGGCCTTCTTCTTCTTAACGATCAGACCTTTTTTCTTTAAATAAGGGCGCGGCATATTAACCTCCTGTGGTGAGAAAGGGGGCCGAAGCCCCCGATCTATTAGCCCATAACTGTGGCGATTGCTTTGCTGTTCCAAGCTTTGTAGCCGTAAACAACACCCACTTGGATCATTGCTTTGCTAAAGCCTTTGTAAACAGATACTTCAAAGACCAAACCAGAAGTCGGATCTTGAACAATCATCACATCAACTGCTGCATCACCACCGATTGGCTTTGCTGGTGCGCGCATTGCAAGCTCCATGCCTTTCTGGTGCATCATCACGTTCGCAGTGAATGAGTTGCCAATGGTCATCGCATTGTTATTTGGCGCAGCAATTAACAAGCCCGGATCGCCAATAACAATATCACCAGAGGTTGCAACCAAGCCAGTATTCACAACATATTTATTTGTTGTGTCAGCAGCGAAGGTAACAACGTCACCCGCGACAATACCAGTTGTATTAACTGTTATTGTATCAAGCGTTAGTGTAGTTTGACCTACAGCTTCACCAGCTACGTTATTGATCAAAGCACCTGTTGCGCCGCCCTTAGTATGCGACTGAACTTGTGCGCTTTCCTTGATCATAACGCCCTGCAAATCAAGCAAGGTGCCTTGACGCAATAAAGTGTCATTGCCAGCTTGGTTTACTGATGAAAGTGATGCCAAATTGCGAAGCTTTGTTGAAGCGGCAGTATTCATAACAAGTGAAATACGACCATCATTCATTGGCATTCCGTTATCTGCCAAAACTTGACGGGCTTCTGCAACCAGATCAAAGTTTGATGCAAATGGCGTTGTGCCAGCAGTACCAACGGCGCGTGAAGCGTTTGTATATGCCTCTGTCGCTAAGTCAGCTTCCATTTCGTTGACAAGTGTACGCATCGCTTGTGCGATTTGATCACCATAAACGGTTTCATAACCAGCGCCACCATTTAACAAGCGTACATCTTCGCCTGTGTATGGGATCTGAACACCACGCTGTTTTGTCATTGTCAGCGTTTTGTTATCGATGGTTTGATCTGTGCCTTCTGGAATAGTCATAGAAGGCGTAATATCAACGGCTGATGCTTCGCGCGTTGCGAATGAGCGCACAGTTTGACCAACAGCAGCAGTTTCAGAACCATCTGCGTTGATTGTTGATGCTGGAATAAAGCCGACTAACTCGCGGCCAACAACGTCAGCGGCCACATAAATGTCTGCCGCCAAATCAGTAAGAACGTTTGCCATTCTTTTTCTCCTTGGTTAGCGGTTAGTCTCTGACCTTGCCGCCGTCTTTTACAAATGTAGCTCGATCGCGCTGGGTCATTGTATCCCATTGAGAACGAGTCACGGTTTTAGATTGGGGATTCCCTTGCTGGGACGCTGGTGGTTTTCCTCCACCTGATAGACCGTTATCCCTTACGAATAATTGGCCCATCTTTGACGCTGCTAGTTCTTTTGCCAAATCTGCCACGGTTGCGTAGCCATCAGCCCCCGAACCAGCGAGGGGTTTAGTTCCATCTGCGTTCATTATACGCGAATTTCCAGTTTCGTCAAAGGCTATACGTTGTTGCGCCATTAAAGTGATGGGATCTAAGCCTTCTGGAATGATATTTTCGCCAGCTAAAGCAGATTTTAATTCAGCCATTGCAATTTTCTGTTGGTAATTTTGCAATCGTTTTTGGCTTTCAGATAGCTTGCCTTCATATTGCTGCTTGATCTGATTAATAATTTCTTCGTTATTATTAGCTTCTGCCGGTTTATTGTTTAACATTTCCCGCACAGCATCAGGGCTTTCGCCAAGCTCCTTCCACTTTTCAACGGTCTTTCTGCGCCGCATCGCTTCCTCATTGGAGTCCACCAGCTTTTGATTGGTTTCCTTTAGTTGCGATTTAAGCTCATTAATTAATTGATCACGGTCATCAACCGTTTCTGTTTGATCTACTGCTTCAGCTTCGTTTGCCATTTTATTTCCCCATCGGTTTTAAAGGCCAGCTTTGGCCCACGCTGCGCTTTCGCGCTCTCTGAGTTGATCTAGCGTTAGCTCGTTACCTTTTTTATCAACGAAACGATCCATTGCTAAATCACCCCTTCTGAAAAGCTGGGCTTTTTTAACTCCCAACACTTCATTCTGGAATGAAACCGGCTGCTTTCGTAGCCATGCCCCATAATTTAATTCTGATGAAACCTGTCCGTTCATCGATGCCCTTGTTGATTTAATCGGCACCTCATCCGCTTTGATACCTAATTCACGTAAAGATTTAAGAACAGGAATAGTTGTTGATCTGCAAGCTGGATGTGCTGGCGGTCTTGGCCCACTGTCAGTTGGATAAACTTTACCATCCCTTGCTCTGCATATTGCAGACGTTCTACCGTCTAATGTAGCAACCCATTCAACAGATTTAATTAATCTTCGGTTGCGCCTATAAACCTGATTTCGTGCAACATTAGCCGTGTGCGATAAAGCCGTTCTGGCTGTTGTTTCTGCGGCCCTGCGAGAAATATTTAATATGCCTGATGTGGTTCTTGTGCCGCGAATAGCTTGAACTATTTGCTGCGTGGTATCGCCATCAACGTAACCTTGTCTAATTGCTTCACGCAATCGGCGAAACTGACCATCAGGTAAGCCCTTATACCAATCCTTTAACTGCAAGCCTTGAAAAGGTCTGGCTATTACAGATGCGATAATTTGCTCATCAGAAGGTGCGACAAAATCCAAATCTATGGGAACAGTTTTGCTAAACATATCCATCTGCCAACGCTTTTCATAGCCAGCCAGTTGCTTTACCTGATCATTTAACAAATCAATGACCGGCTCATAGCCTTGATCAATCTTGCGCTTGAGGTTTGCTAATAGCTGATCAACTTGCCGCCTAGTTAAAGATTGCAAATCCCGCTTTGCCACTTGCTGCACGATGTCAGACTCAACGCCCTTCAGCAAAGCTAATATTTTATTCACTACGCCTGATTTGTAACGCTGCAAATAAACTTGGTGTCTAATCGTAGCGTCTGCGAAATCATCCGATATTGCCATCAGGCTCGTCCATAGGCTGATCGGCTATCATTTCTGCCTCATCTTCTGGCTCTACTTCTTCAGCTAAGATGCCGCGCCGTTTAGCTTCATTGATGTAAGTAACCTTTGAAATAACGCCAGCAAGATACATTTTGCTCAAAGCATCCATATCCAAATGTGATAGCGCACTTGCCGCGAAGTCTTTATTCACAATCACGGTTATATCGGTGGAAATATTAGCAAGTTCTGCCATATAGGAATAAGCGCTTTCCAGCGTGTCTTTAAGATTATCAGCCCACATTCCCAAGCGACTATTAACCTTGTTTTCATCAATCATATCGCCTGTGGCCGTAGATGTGCCGGTGCGTGATACAATTAATTGCAAGCCCATTGCTTGCATCTGGAACTCCATATCCTTTAACTCAGTTCGCCCTGCATCGATGGCCGCGCCAGAATGTTCAACAACGCCAATCTTAGCGTTTTCATTAGCAGAATAAAAAGCATATCCAACGCCTTCAGCGAAGTCCTCTAAATCTTCCCTGCTATAGCCATGAAAGTATTTCATTGGAGCACGAGCGTGATGCATAATGTTTGCTTGATCGGATTGCGACCGCCAATGCGCTAAGTTAATCTCTGCCAACCGCGCATGTGGTGGCTCTGCCATCATAAAGCTGGTTCTTCCAATATCTAATGGAGCAAGCATGATTTTGGTTAAGGCTGTTTGATATTCGTCGTAAAGCACCCAATCATCACGTTCATTTTGCCGGTATAAACGCACAAACATATTGCCCACGATTTGATCGTTTTCAACAGGCATGGTTAAAACACGGATTTGCTGCACTTCATCAGGATCATACTCATCGCCGTTTTCTTGCGTGATCTTTTCACCAATCCGAATTTGCGTAATAGTTGGAGCGTTATTGATTAGCTGCCATTTATATCCATAAACTTCTTCAAGCTTGATATGCTGAAAATATGGACGAAAGTTTCCTTGATCGGCTTGTATTCTGGTTAAATCTGCTGGCCGTGGCGGCGCATCAACCAATATAAATGATATGCCAGATCGTTGTGCATCATTGAAAACATCATGCGCGAATTGCGATAAATCACGACCTTCCAAGTCTATATTAAAAGACCATACGTCAAGATCGGTTCCAGTTTCTTGCAAGAATACCGGCTGATCGAATACCTTGCCGGTTAAATCTTCAATCGTCTTACCAACGCCATCAAATAACCATGTGCCAGCTTTTCTGGCCTCATAATCGTCATCGGTTTCTTGTGGGAATTTGGGCAAATACTTTTGACCCATGTCACGCATATGCTGACCACCTTCAACCAAATCACGCACAGGCGCAGATTGATCTAGCATGTATTGGATTTCGTTACTGACTTTTGCGACTGAATTACTCATATTCTGATCACCATTCTTCCAGAGGCTTGAACCTTAATCAAAGGCGCGATTGCGTAACGTATTGCATCAGGCGCATGATTATTTGCATCAATAACATCTGGCAATATGTCACCTGATAATTTATCGACCTTGTGACTGTAAAGCCTAAAGTCATCAATCGCACCTTTGCAGTTTGGCGCTATTATGACAGATTTGAAGCCGCGAATAAACCTTATTCCTTCTTGGATGCTGTTAGGCCACTTTTTAACGCCTTCCATGCGCGGGAAACCATGCCTTTGAAGGTATGATATAGTCTTTGGCTCTGCGCTATCAGCGCGGCAAGTATAGCGGTCAAATTCTGGTATATGCTTGCAAATAAAGTTGTGCGTATCATCTATTTCGATCCCGACCCCATAAGCCTCTTTTTCTATATACAGCGTTTCGTCATAAACCCAACACTTTATTGCTACTAAAGGATCAGGGCGAAAACCAAAATCAACCCCAAGATAAGGGCCATCCCATCCTTGAACAGGCTCAAAATCCTCTACCTTCCATTTGCCATAGAATACTTGTGCTTCATTAACTGTTTCATATTCACCCAGCCAAATATGAGCATAACGGTCAAAATCACGCTCCTTTGCCGTTTCAGCAAGATCAACCATTGATTTTGGAGCGAAAGGATTATCGCTGTAATTAACGTGAACTAAACATTTATTATTGTTTTCTTGAAATACTTGCTCAACGGCATCGCTGGGGCTTCTGGGGTTCCAGCTAAACCAAAGCTCTGCGCCATCCTTACGCATGGTTGGATCTAACAGTTCAATAGATCGCTTTGATAAACTCTGCGCTTCCTCGCACCAAGCTATATCAAAACCCTCTAATGATTTTATGCTGTCGGCAGTGTGGTCTTGCATACCTTGAAAGATAATAATTCCATTGCCGCGTAAATTATTTATTTCGGTGTTTTGTATCTCAAACAAATGCTCAACGCCCAGCGCATTGATTTTATCTTCCAGCAGTTGCTTGGCTGAGAACTTCAAGGATCGCTGCACCTCACGAATACAAACGACCCTAGTATCTGGGTTCATAAGCTGGCGCTCAATTACTGCTTCTGCAAAGAAATGTGATTTACCAGATGCACGACCACCTTTTGCGCCTCTATATCTTGGATGACCATCTTGCCCTTGAAGCAAAGGCAATGCCCATCTAGGCGTCTGGATCTGGAGCTTCGTCAATGATTATGCGCTCTATTGTTTGCGGTGTCATAGATCCGTCTGTGCTGCTGTGATCGATGTGTTGGGTTTCACGCCAGCCGCATTGCGTTTTCAAATAGAATATCTGCGAAGTAGTATCACCAGCCCGTGCTTTTTTAATCAATCCACCTGATATTGATGCCTTTGCTTTGGCTCTTCCCCTTTTATAGCGTTCAGAAATATCTGGATTTCTATCCATTAGCGCATAAAAAGTTGTGCGACCTACACCGAAATAATCGGCAATGTCATCTGTAGATAATACAGCCGCTAGGGTTTCTACTTCCCTAATTTGATCTTTGGTTAGTTCAATCATTGGTCTGCCAGCTTCACCGTTTGCCATATTAAAATCTGTTAAACAGCCTCCTGAGAATGTAAGAACGTGCTAACGATATAGCTGTAAAAGCCAATGAAATCGATAGCGCCTTTTGCGTGGTTATTTGATAACCGTGTAATGGTAATATAACATAAGTTGCTGCGGTTGCGATAATATATCCAATAAGAACATTTGACGCGGCTTCAACCATGCTCATTAACTTGGTTTGTTTCTGCATAAGTTTTGCCCGTGGCTTCGTGTACTGCTTGCTTGCCAGTGAAGTCTTGCCAGCGCTTTATGATGACATCGCAATATTTTGGATCTAACTCCATTAATCTAGCTCTACGATTAAACTTCTCACAGGCTATTGCTGTCGTTCCTGATCCTGCAAAACTATCTAGCACCAAATCATCGCCTTTGGTGTTGTTTTGCATCTGGTAGGAAAATAACTCCACTGGTTTCATAGTCGGGTGTTCTTTGTTCCTACTCGGACGATCAAACTCTAATATTGTTGTCTGCTTCCGATCTGTTGCCCATAGATGAGAGGCTCCCGCCTTCCAGCCATATAAACAAGGCTCGTGCATCCAATGGTAATCCTGCCGCCCCATAACAAGCACTTGTTTCTTCCATATTAAACACTGCCTGACTTGCCATCCCATATCAAAGGCTGCTCCTCGAAAATTGTAACCTTCGCTATCTGCATGCCAAATGTAAAAAACTGCACCAGACTTCATTACTGCATCCGCAGAAGTGTAACAGTCAGTCAAAAATTGGCGAAACTCTTTATCGGTCATTTTATCATTTGAAACTGTTAATCCGTCTGTTCGTCTATTTCTTTTTTTTGCCTCCTCTGGGGTTTCATCATAACCAAGAGCAACATTGTAAGGAGGATCGGTAAGCCACATATCGACTAGCTGACCCTCGCATAGCTTTTCTAAGGCTTCGATGCTTGTGCTGTCGCCACACATTAGCCGATGATTGCCAAGCACCCAAATATCGCCCTCTACCGTTATAGGATGCTCTGGCGCTTCTGGAACGGCGTCCTCATCGGTAAGCCCAGCTTTTTCTGGCTCTGGAAACAGGTCAGCAAGTTCATCTGCATTAAAGCCGGTTAAATCTATATCAAAATCTAAATCTTTGAGGCCATCTAGTTCGACCTTAAGCATTTCATTATCCCAGCCAGCGTTTAATGCGAGTTTATTATCGGCTATGACGTAAGCGCGTTTCTGTGCTTCGCTCCATCCCACGGCTGTCATCGTTGGAACTTCATCAATATTAAGCTTTTGCGCGGCTAATAATCTGCCATGACCGGCTATTATTTCCCCATCAATGTCCACCAAGATTGGATTAGTAAAACCCCATTCTTTGATGCTGGCGGCTATTTGAGCAACTTGTTCATCGCTATGAGTGCGGCTGTTTCTTGCATATGGAATAAGTGAAGCCACCTTGCGGCGCGTTACTTTATCAGCGGGCCATTCTTGCATTGATGTGTCCTGTTGTCGGTTTTGTTTATTATAACAAAATAACCCCACCAATCAAGGCAGGGTTAAATTGATGAATTTATGAAGCTTTATCTACACTTATTTGCAAAGGCGTTAGGCCACTTCCAACCCGCTTATCTTCAGCCGCTTGTAAATAATTCCTAAATGCTTCGCCAACCCCGTTACTGATGGCGTGTTTGATCTTTATCTTTGCCACTACAAGATGATCATTGTTTGATGTTATAGCTGCATATCCAGCAGTTTTTTTGCCGTGACCGCCAGCAATATACCTTGATGGGTTTGCTATCTCATCGTGCCTTTGATGCCGTTTGAAATAAACACTTGCTAATGGAACAAGCTCACAACCTTGCTCTTCCTGCAAGAAATCCCTGATGTAATCCCAGCGAATAGCATCAGACATTGCTTTCAAGTTTAGCTGATCAAGTATTGCATCTTTCTCAAAGACCCCATGCAAACAAAGCTGATCTGCTGCTGTTTCCATAATCGTTTGATGTATCGGGCAAGCCCGTGCCGCTTCTCTCCGTAAATGCTTAGACATCAGCGCCTCCCTCGATTGCTTTTAGTTCCACCACCTTTTCTTTGCTCATCTTGCTGCGCCAGCGCATAGAGCGCTCTGACAAGCCTTTAAGGTTGGCCTTGATAGATGTGACAACAGCATGGTCTTGCTCATTCTCGATCACATCCAGCGCATCAATGATATTTTCCAGCTTTCCAGCGTTCACATCATCATTGAGCATTGCAGAAATACGATCAGCCAGTTGATTGCCAAACTGCGCAAACAAAGGCTCCTTAACCTTAGCCTCTTTTGCCAATCGGTAAGTATTTACATCCAATGTGCTGCGAAGATCCCTTTGAGCTACGTGACCCTCTCTGGATTGCTTCGCGGTTGCCTTTACAGCCTTTGCTACTTGCTTCTTTGACGTTTCAATCTCAGAAGCCGTGCGATTTCCCTGCTTACCCATCGCATCAAGACGCTTCATGTTGGCTTGCGCTCTAGTGCAAATCTCTCTGGCCTCGTTGACTGTAAGGCTTTCAAGATCAGACCGCTCAAGGTATTTGCCTTTAATAAGGTTGTAAGCACTGTTGCAAGCCTCTGCTGAACGGTTCATTTGTGGAAAATCAGAATGTGACCTGTTTTGAACCCAACCCAAAAACTTAGCAATTTCAACAGGTTGTTCGACCTGTACGTCGCGCGACGTATAGCTTTTACACGCCGCTTCCCACGTTTCAAGCAACACAAGAAAGTCTGTGCGGTAATCTTCACCGTTCTCACGGCCCATAAAGCGCAGCATATCGTCATCTGATAAATCACGAATAACAACATTAACTTCAGATAAGCCAGCACGTTTAGCCGCCTCTATTCTGTGATGACCAAATGCAATCTGCACACGATCATCCTTTTCACGCCCAATAACGCCTTCCCACAGGCCAACATCTTTAATGCTGCGAACTAACACAGACAGCTTTTCCTCGCTGTATGGATAATCTCCAAGCATCCGATACGGGTTTGGATCAACCTTGCTTAGGCTGATTTGTTTTATGATTGACATTGCAATCTCCTTTTCAATGGAATGACAGATGAACAGATTTTAGATAAACTGTCAAACTGCTTTTTCAATAAAGTGCGCTGTGGGCTAGGAAGCTACGATAAGGCTCAAGCTCACTTTCCTCAATTAAACCCCTGCTCATAAGCTGCTCTGATTGCTTTCCGCTTATCCATTCTTCTCCAACAGGCTCCATATTCTTTATGCGCTGGGCGTTGATCTTATAGGGATCTGGATGCCATGCTGGTTCATTCGTAAGATCACGAAACTCTGGCCGCTTTGGTGCTATTTCCTTTGCAGCCTTTTTAAGCTCTTTGATCGTCGGCCATGTACGGGTTTCCAGATTGCTTAAAACCGCTTCTTCAAATAGATCGAACCACTGTTGATATTCACGGCTTGGTGCCATCTTATTTATTGTTTTGCATAGAAGCTCTGCCTCTGCCTTTATGCCTTCTGGATTAGATGATATTGCTCTTGGCGGGTTTAGCCGCGCCAGCAGCTTCGTAGTCATTGTGTTTATTTGATCTTCACGCATTGTATTTTAACCCCATTGATTTCAAAACGTCGAGCATCATATTTTGCGGATCTATGGATGCTTGCAAGAGTTCTTTGCTAATATCGTCATCCCATCTCTCAGCATTTAGCCACGTTGCTGGGTGTGCTATGAATTTAGGATCTTTGTTCTGAACGCTTGAAGCATACAATGCTGCGTTTGAAATTATGTGATCGGGATCAGCTTTCTTTACAGCCTTTTCCCAAGCCTTCTTTGCTGCGCCTTTTCCCTTCTTGATTGGATAAGCTGCATAGAACTCATCAAATCTTTCGATCAATATATTAGGTTCATTTACAAGGTTATTTATTCCAAGGTTAAGGGTAGGACAATTTGATACAGGGGGGCTGGACAATTTGTCCGTGGGGGCAGGACTATTTGTCCGACCATCATCTTCATGCAAACACAATATATAGTTGTTAGATGTCTGTGACCCATTAGGTCTTGTTCTGCTTTCAATTTGTATTAATCCAACATCAACTAACTTGCTGATTTGCCTTCTAACATCTCTATCAGTCAATTCAGATAATTCTGCGAGGCGTTTATGGCTTGGAAAGCAATCGCCGCTTTCACTGTTATGGTGATCTGCAATCCAATAAAGCACGACCTTAGTGGATGGTTTGAGTCCTTTTTGCTTCATTGCTAAAGCTGTCATGTAGTGAGACATATTTTACCCTTGTTTGTTAGGGCAAGGCCAAGTATTATGACCCTGCGTTGATTTATTGCCTGTTAAGAATAACGCATTTACCTGTTCGACTAAAGCCCTCAGTTCACGCTGGGGGTTTTTTCTTTAATCAAAGTATATTCCGCAATCCGCTTTTGACCGACTCTATCAGTGATGATTTCATGGCCTTCATCGCGCAAGTCTTTGATCCTTGCGGCCAGCCGGTATATCCCAAGCTGGCGCAAAGCTGTCATTGGCTGAATGCATCTGTGATCCCGCAAATGCTGCAATAATTGTTTGGTTTGGCTATCCATCTTTTTCCTCCAAATAATTAGATAGTTTTTCCATAGTTGAATATTTTGGATCTGTTGTGCCGTTGATTATTTGCGACAGCGTGACCCGATTGATGCCAGTGTTTCTGGCTACTGATGAAATGTTCCGATCCTCCAACATTTCACGCATTCTATTAAGAGATAATATATTGCGGTTTTCCATACCATTCATTCCTTGTGGCAAAATTGATAATTATGCTTTACATTACAAATTGGCGAGTGTAAATAAGATTTATAAATTGAGGAGAAAATAATGCATAAGCATCCAACACCAATAGTTATTAAGAACCATGTTCTTTTTGAGATTATCAAGACTGCAACCGACAACAAAATACCATCTTTAATAACCACGCAGATGATCAATGCGCTTGAGACTGGTATTGAAAAAGCCAATCAGGAACATAACCGATTGAAGGAGTCTCTCAATGTCTGATGCAATTAAAGCTTTATTAAAAGCACAAAGCGAAATGGGCGCAGCCGTAAAGAACAGCAAAAACCCGCACTTCAAAAGCAAATATGCTGATCTTGAAGCGGTGGTAAACGCCACGATGGGTGCATTCCATGCTAATGGCTTTGCTGTTCTACAGCGCAACGATAAGGACGAGGAAGGGCATTTTGTGGAAACCAAGCTGCTCCACTCATCTGGCTTAGATTTTAACAGCAAGGTTTATTTGGTTCTGGGCAAGAACGATATGCAGGGTCTTGGCTCTGCGATTACATACGCAAGGCGTTATGGGCTGCTGGGATTGGCAGGGATTGCGCCAGAGGATGATGATGGGAATGCAGCCGTGGCAAATAAAAAAGGCCCATCGATGGAGCTTGATTTAAATGCCAGAATTGATGCAGCCATTGAGTTTTACAAGAATTGTGATGCTGAGAAGTTCGCGGCCAATGAGGCTAGATATAAAAAGTTAATAGAGCATGTCGGTTTGACAAGTGAGCAGTATGATATGTTGTTTGATGCTCACAATAATCGCAAGAGGGAGTTAATGAAATGAAGAATATAGTAATCGCCGGCAACGTCACCAGAGATGCAGAATTGCGTGAGCATAAAGGTACACCCGTATTAAAGTTCTCTGTGGCCGTTCAAGATGGATATGGCGCAAATAAAAGCGTCCTATATTTTGATTGCGCCTATTGGGGCAAGGCAGCGCAAGCCATCGTGAGCTATGTGAAGAAGGGCATCAAGATTTCTGTCTCTGGTGATTTTTCAATGCGGATCTATAACGACAAGCCTTATCTGGATATTCGCGCTTCTGCCGTGACGTTGCTTGGCGGCAAGGCCAGAGAAGAAGTGCAGCATCAAGAACACGATCAACCCCAGCGTGATATAGATGATGAAATCCCGTGGTGATCATCCGCATTTGCAAGTCACTATGCGCAATGGCACGTTGGAACCAATCAGCAAGCACGTTGCGTATATGATGGAAGATTACAGCGAAGGGCAGCTATTCGATTTAAAGCCAGTTGCCAATCGCTCTAATCCGCATCACGCTTTCTATTGGGCCACGCTCACAGGCGTTGTAAAGGCCACAGGGAAGTGGGCAACAAAGGATCACTTGCACAACGATCTGAAAATGCTTTGCGGCTATTACAAGAGCGTTATAAACGGCGTAACGGGCCAGATTTATTATGTTCCAGATAGCATTGCGTTTGATAAAATGGATCAGAAAGAATTTATGGATTTCTTTGAGGCTGCTATGAGCAAGCTATCAGAAGCAATAGGATACGATCCAACATATGACCAACTTAGCAAATAAGCCGCCGCTGGGCCTCAAGGCTCCAAAGGATAAGAAAAGCATCAAGTTCCTTGCATGGATACGCCAGCAAAATTGCTGCATCTGTGAGGCGTTTGGTGAAGTGCAGCGCAGCCCCACGCAAGCCCATCATCCCATCCATGATAGGTTTGGAACTAGCAAGCGTTCAGATCTAAGCTGTATCCCGTTATGTGAAGGGCATCATCAGGGTCTTTTTGACACATCCAAAATCGCGCTCCATCGTGAGCCGAAGCTGTGGCGTGAAACGTATGGGCCAGATTACAGCTATTCCCATGCAACCGAAATATAGAGAACTGGCCCTCTATCAGGATGACAATACACTTTTCTGGCTTTGATGCTGTGAACCTGTTTGTCATCGTTTATCACGGCTCCCACTATGCCATCCAATCCAGCTTTAATAATATTATCCAAATCAGGTTTGCTGGTATGTCGAAGGGCATTATATTCCGCTTCTAGCCTCTTGGTCTTTGACCAGCTTTTAGGTATGTCCATGAAAGCCACCATATCAACGTGAACCGGCCTGTCTGTCGGCTCTAGGCCATGCTGCTTCATAGCTGACCATGCTGCTGCTTGAATGCGGGCTTCATACTCTTTTGTCTTTGTCGGGGTGTAAGTGTGACCAGTGCGGGTAAAGCGTGGTCTGCCCTTTCCTTGGGGCTGTCCTGATACTTCTATTTCTACCTTATACATGGCGTGACCATATCAATTATTTATATTATGTCAAAATACCAAAAATTAGCTATTGCAGTTATCAAATTTATAGATTAAAGTATATATATCAAATGAGGAGATTGATATGTCTAACACTTACGAAATCAGAGCTTTTAACACAAAAGACGTAAAGCAA
>Ga0233450_10001080_pt1 | contig 29408 bp, 10 predicted proteins | sample 011ome_30_FD_189956 | JGI IMG/M metagenome (GOLD analysis project Ga0233450, IMG submission 189956) | Coastal salt marsh microbial communities from the Groves Creek Marsh, Skidaway Island, Georgia - 011501CT (spades assembly) | ecosystem: Environmental > Aquatic > Marine > Intertidal zone >... | reverse complement strand
GTAATCGTGCAACTTTGTCCACTTTGGCACGTACTTTTGCTTCTCGTATTCTGCAACGGTTGGTTTGAAACTCTTCGCTTCTTGTTGCATCTCCTTGAAAAGCTTCTCCTCTTCGTACGTCATCCCCGTTTTTGGGTTGACCTTCATCACCTTCGGATCAGCTTTCGCCACGCCTCCGTTTGCGTCGATCAAACTCACCTCATTCGGTCTCGGTCGTCCGTCACGCACCCATTTTTTGTACTCATCCGTCCCTGGCGTCGGCTCGATCCAGGTCGCGTCCATCGTCGTCGATTTACCTTCGTTCGCGATGACGTCGTACGCCTCCGGATTCTTCATCTTCTCACCCATCATCTCTTGGTACGCTTTCAACTGATCGTCCCAATCCGCGGTACCACTCGTGGCTATCTTGTGCATGTACTGTAACCTCTGCGCTTCAAACTTCTTGTACAACTCGTCGTCTTTCAAATCGCCAGATTTCTCCGCCGCCTCTTTGTTCATCTTCTTTGAAACCTCCGCGATGGCGACGTTCTGCGCATCTTTCGGATCAATCCCGACCGATTTCAGCAGCTCAATCTCCTCTTTGCTCATCTTTTGATTCCGAATCTTCGCTTTCGCTTTTTCAATCTTCATCCGCACTCGCTTCTCCTCCCTTAACTTTTCCTTCTCGATTTCCTTCTTCTGGTCCTCTTGCAAGTGGTACTTCCCCGGGTGCAGCGTCCGGTCCTTCAATTGCTCCGTCGTCAGCTCTCGGTCCGGATGCATCGCTTGGTAGTGCATGACTAACTGCTCGGTTTCGGGATAGTCCTCAACCTGTGTTTGTTTTGATGTTTTAAAAGTCGGCGGAAACGGTCAGTATTTTCGTAACATTTCGATCTCTTGGGAGAAAGCAAGCGAGCGCCCCATCATCATCATCAGTAAACGCGCGAAAGATCATCGAACGAACGACGTAAACGACAAACGATGGATAAAAAACGAAGAACGATAATCCCGTGCGCGCGAACAGAGAGACGCTCGCAAATCGTTCTGAAAAAAGACGACCTCCGAAAGAGGAGGAGAGAAAAAACGCCAACGCGGGGGGCCCCGGGAGGTCACGAAAGCCCCCCGCGGTCCCAATTTTATATCTCTCCGACGATGATGTGAAACGTACGTTATGCGCGGGATGTTCCGCCAACACGTCCATTTTGTGTTCAATCGCGGCTAAATACGCGTCCATATCCGTGATGTGTCCAACTTGCTTGGCCGCGTCGCGGACTTCGTCCGTGTTCAGCGCTGGGTCCAGGAGATGCTCTTTCGTCGTCGTCGTTTCCTCCATCTCGACCGCAGTTGGCGACGCTTCCCCGGCACTCTTCGTCTTTGAGTGTTGGTGTTTAATCGCGTCCGCGGAGAACACACCCAGACTCAAAAACAACGCGGCGACTATCGTCGTCATCGCGAGTGTCGTCCTTTTCGAGATCACGGAAGACTGCCGCCGCCTACACGACGACCTCATCTCTTCTCTTCGAAACGCTTTGTTTACTACGTAGAGAGAGCGGTTCTTTGTGTGGGCGGGTGTCTCTCTTTTCCCGCGGGACTAAAAAAATCAAAATGCAACCCTAAACAATTCGGTTCAAAAAATGAAAAACGGAATTTTTATGTTTCTTGCACAAAAAAGATCTCACATGTGATTTAAACTAATATACTTTACTACTCGTATTTTTAAACGCGCAAGAATAGTACACCAATGAGACGAAAGAATCCACATCCGAAAAGAGCGGTGAACGCGAGGACGGTTTTTAAGGTGGTGAAGGGTAGGAGAGAGGAAGAAGAAGTGGAAGAAGACGAACCGGTGTTGTGTTTGAGGATTCCTGACGAGGAGGATGATCTCGAGGCGAATCATCATCAGATACAAAAAGAAGAAGAGGGAGAAGAAGAAGAAGAAGAAGAAGAAGAAGAAGAAATAACTGTTAGGAAAGGAGCGAAGAGAAAGAGAGGGCACGAGTGCGATTTTTGCGAGAAGGTGTTTGTAACACCATCTGCATTGACTATACACAAGCGTATTCACACGAACGAGAAACCGTATGAATGTGATGTGTGCGAGAAGCGTTGTACTACGGCTGGTAATTTGAAAGTTCACATGCGTATTCACACGAACGAGAAACCGTACGAATGCGATGTGTGCGAGAAGTGCTTTCGTGAATCTGGTACTTTAAAAATCCACATGCGTATTCATACGAACGAGAAACCGTACGAGTGTGATGTGTGCAAGAAGAGGTATCGTTCCGCTCAAAGTTTAAGGTACCACACGCGTACTCAACATTAGCTCATTTGTAGTTCTAAGTATACACATACACATCATAGTACTACTGTTCAAAAGTCGTCTCGAGTTCTGGTTTCGGCATCAACTTCGCGTGTTAAAAAGTCACGCCTCTTCTGACTTTTCCGGGGCCGTTGTTGTTGTTTATATCCGCACCCGCGCACGCCGCTTCCAACATGTCCATCGCTTCTCGGCCTAAACTCGGCCTGAACTCTCTTTTCTTCACTCGCACTTCCTCTAAAAACACGTCTATGCTTTGCGAAAATCCTTTTTTAGCGCGACAGGCGTTGAGGCAGGATAACACGCGCACGGCGAATGCTCGACTGTACGGCGGCTGCGCGAACTCGAGAAACTCAGAGAGGAAGCGTTTCACGTGAGATTGATCGATGCGGTTCGGCGTCCAGACTTCGACGCACTCGTCGAGCGCGTCGGTGATAAATTCCTCGTAGTTTTCCAAAGAGCTTATTTTCTCGTCTTCAAATAACGATAAGATGACGTCGATAGCGGCTTTAGGGATGTCGTCGCCGCAGCCGCGGCCGGCGACTTCAATCGCCGTCGAGACACACTCTAAAGCGCGCAAACGCAACGTCGGTTGTGATTGGACGCACGTCTCGAGCAAAGCAAACGCAACTTTGTGTGACTTTTCTGGGTCGCGTCGAATGGCAGATTCGATCCATGTGAGGACGGCAGCTGTGGCAGGGAGCGACGATGAAAGTGTTTTGAGTTCAGCGCACTTTTCGAGAAACTCGCTCGGCGACAACTTTTCGTTCACCCCGGATCCATTTTTCCTGTCGTCGTTGGTCAAAGTGGTAGAATTATCGAACGTTTTCGACGCTTGATTGCATATTTGTAGAGCCGAAAGTAAATCCTTGCGCGAGGCGTTGACGTCTTCTTGCACGTAGCAATCGTTCGCCGTCGCGAGCGCTAAAATCTCCACGCACAAAGCTTTGGGAGAATTCTCCGATTCGCCCGACGTCAACGCAGTCACGAGTTGATGGAGGTTAGCTTCGTACTGAAATGCTTCCTCAAAAAGTGCGCGCAACGCATCTGGACGACGCAACGGTGCCGCCGACGGTTTCTGACGTCCTCCGTTGTCGTTCTCTTTGTCATTTTCTCCTGCTTTGTATTTTCCTAAAATCTTCTTCAAGTCCCACGTGGCGAGCGCGCGTTTGCCGTGCCCGCCACCCGCCGAAGCCGCCACCGCGGCAGCTAAGACCGCTGAACCACCGCCTGCACCGACGTTGAAACCGCCACTATCACTACTCCCAACACCACTGCGCAACCTTTTGCGACTCGCGAACGAGGACGAACCTAACGCGAGACCACCGATCGGTTTCCCGGCTGCTTGTAACAAATCCGAAATCGCCGAAGCGACGTCCGCATCCTCACTCGTCACACTCAACGCCGTAGCTATCCTCCTCACCGCCGCTGCACCGTGTTTCTCCGCTGCAGCTATTTCTAAATCTTGAGAGAACCGTTTCGCGACGTCTTGGATGACTGAGTTGAACGAAGATTTGGAGGAAGAAAATTCATCGCCGTTGATGATATCCGAAAGCAAAATCTGCGCAAACATGTACGCTCCGACCGTTCTCGTGCACATATCCGTGATCGCGATCGTGTCTTTTCTAATCTTTTCCTCTAACTCGCCCGGCGCGGTATTATTATTAACACTACTCTTCGACGAAGCCGCCGCCAACACGTTCTCGCACAAGCTCGTAAAATGGTCCGCCATCAACTCGTGAAAGACCCCAAAATACGCGCTCGCCGCCGACCCTAACGCTCGCACTTCTCTTCTCAACCCCGCTCTCCACGCGTGTTGAATCGCTAAATCGATCAACAAACAATTCTGGTGCCTATCTGCCAATTTAAACAACAACGCTCTCCCTCTTTCCGATCGAAAAATCTTCTCCAACCACGCCGGCGGTTTCCCTTTAAACTTATCAAACACCGCGTCCGCTTTCGACGCGTCAAAAGTGCGTTCGATCAACCGCTCTAACAAACCAATTTCGTCCATGGTTCCGTCTGCTAAACCTACTTCGTTATTGAACATCATCGCGTGGTGGTGGTGGTGGTGGTGCGCCGCCGCGGTCGTCCCGGCGCCGACTACTTTTAAATCCGCCGCGGTCTTCGTCCCGTCTCGCATCACCGCACCTTTCTCACCATCCGCGCTCAATAGTAACGAGGGATTATTATTCACTCCTCCCGTCGGCGTCTGTTCGTTCGTTCCTTTCGCTCCCCGGACGCCTCCCCCGTCCTGCCCTTCGTTTCGCTTCTCATTCAGTCCCATTTTCCCTTCGTTCTCCTCCTCCTTCTCGCCGCCTGCGTTGCCAAACTTTGCAAAGCTGACTTTCGGTCCCGGGCTCGTCGTCGCGCTCACTCTCGGTGGTCTCGTAATTTTCAGCCAATCGCACACTAAACTCGTCATTTGCGCGTACCCTCGGTAATTGCCTCCGAGCAATTCCACCGCCCTGTTCGGTTCCCCGCCGGACAACGTTGGGTGCACGTACTCTCTCAAGGTTTCAATAACCGACGCGTCCATGACGAAATCTTTCTGCGAAAGAATCTGCTCCAGATAAAGTCGTCGCTTCTCTTTGTTGATGTTCTCATCGTTATCCTCTTCTTTCTCGTTGTCTCCTTCTTCGAAAGTCATGTTTAATGTCTTTTCCAGGGGGGCAACGGCGATGTGAAACTCTGAGGAGTTTTGGATGCATTCGCCACTTCTCTCACACTGAATGGGCGCGAGACGGCGAAAGTTGAACCGCGAACTTCTCGGGATCGACAGAGCAGACGAACGGGACGACGAGGAGTCGTTTTTGGGAAGTCAAGGTTCGCGTTTGCTTCGTTTTCTTCTTCTTATTAGTAGTAGTAGTCTTTCTTTGCATGCATCATCCCATTCTGTAACCGCTTTTGTTTACTCACACAAATGGATTCTCTTTTCTCTCTCTGCTCGAACGGGAACTTCAAAATCAAAAACAGACGACCACAAACGACGGAAACGACAGCGAGAAAAGTACATCGAAACTCGAAAAGCGACGAGCGAAGCGTTCGTGGCGATTTGCGCAGTCGCGGCGGTGATTTTTGGACTCGTTTTGTGGGCGCACACACACCATCTGTAGGAAAAAATGGCTGCTGCGCAGCGAAGAAGCGCGGCGGCGAAGCGCATCGAAGAGCTCGCTTCGGAACCGACGACGGCGAAGGCTTTAGCGAAACTGATTTATTACAGCGCGGCGATGATTGTGACGCCGTTGGTGACGTATAACCTGTCCATGACGAGGTTTGTTCCGTATTTGTACGAGAAGTACGGCACGGAGTTTCTCGAGAACCCGACGACGTGTAGCGGGTTGTTCGCTATATTGAGCGTGCAAGTTGTGTTGGTGATGTACGTGATTTCCGCGTTGAAAGAAGATGGTTCGTCACCGGCGATGAAAAGAGAGTAGTATAGATTCTGTTGTGCGTTTAAAAAGTACAATATTTTGTGTGATATTCATATTTATAACAAAGAGCGCTTCCAAATCACCAGATTTATATGGTTCTTCGCGCTTCGCGCCTTCTCAAAAATGTATCAATGAAAAACTATTCAGTTGTGTCCGTAGTCAACTCTTGCGCTCGGTTTCTCGTCGCCATGACGTCTGAGAAGCACGAGTTCCAAATGAGCGTGGTTTGTAACCACGCCACTGGGAGCAAACTCAAGAAGAACAAAAAGCCGAAAATGCACCCGCCCAAAAACTTGTCCATTTCTTTGTACCAGAAATCGCCGTAGTCTCTGCACACTTGCAACGAGTTACGATACCCGTACGCCACGCGAGGTTTCCATCCAGACTGTTGAATAGGGTTACCCTCCGCGTCGAGGCCCGTTTTCAACAAAAAGTCTAGCGAGTTCTCAATTTGGTAGTTACCGATCAAAATGAAGGACTCGATGATGACCGAGTTGACGCAAATCGCTGCGACCGTGGCGTAAAAGAGTTGGCGGAATACCCACAAGTTTGGCACGTGTTCGTATAACAGTGCGCCGTACAAACCGATCCACAAGATGACAAACGCGAATCGAACGCCGCCGCGAATGACTGATATTTTCCAAAGTTCGTCCGGTTGCATCTTACGATGTTCTCGGTCCATCAATCGCGTGGAGAACAAGAATTTTTGGAGCATCATCAAGACGCCCATGATAGCAGACGCCATGGCGATGGTGATGCAGTTCAAGGAAAACTGTTCATCTTGCGTGAAGCCTTCAATGAGCTCGGTACCGTGGTAGGCACCAATGAGAACAAAGATCAAGACAAAACGGCCGAGTGCAGAGAAGCACACGACGCCGAACTTGTACCAAACAGAAAGCATTTCGCGGTAGTTCTCCAACATGCCCGCGTGCCATTTGTTCCACGAACCATTCGACACTTTTGGTTGATCAAACGTACCGTCTAACCATTTTCTCCAATCTAACCACGAACGTTGCATCCAATAGAGATTCAAACTTTGCGGAGAGAACCACCACGGGGCAATGATGAGACAAATAGCAAACGGCCACACCGACCAGGCGTACAAAATTGAACTCTTCACCGACGTGTTCGCGTGGAACAAGAGGAGATAAAAGAGAACCTCGAAACCGAGGTACAAGTGCGATTTGGCGTACAAACCGTACAAGACAACCATGGAGGCGTTCGATAAAACGTAACCCCGTTCGGTACCGATATACATAGCCTGACCAAAGATCAACGATCTCATGTAGTTGTACCCTTTCGTAGCCATGGTGAAAACGTTGAACGCCCACGATCCGGCGAGCTGCGTTTCTAGAGTGTACTCCACGCCGGCGCGGAAGCCTCGATCCATGATCATTTTCATCAGTAACGGAAGAAGCGTGAGCAAACCAATCTGTAACGCGTAGATTGAGTTGTAATAACCGCCCTCTTCCTTTGAAAGAGATAAGGTAGTTTGCGTCTCTGTCATTTTAAAGTAACGATAGACACGGTACAATTCCAAATCCGCAATGGCTAAACTCGCGTGCGTCAAGGCAAAGAAGTAAACCGCCCACGCAGTTTGCATGACTGAGACGTAGAAACCAGGTCCGGAGAAGTACAATGAAAAAATTCTGAAGAAATCTAGCCCGCGATGAAGTCTGAACAAATCTCTCGACATGGAAATTGTACCGGCGGAACCGGAAATCTTTTGTTCGAAACCGTTAACAGAGGTAAAACCCATATCTCGTCCTTTGCCGCACTCGATGAATTCCTCAAACAATACCTTACCGCCTCGGGCGATGGCATTAACACCGCCGAAGAAATCCTCGGCGACGTGAATCATCTTTGAAGCTTTCGAGACGCCTCCGTTGGTGCACGCGAATGCTTTGTCCCAAACGTCAGGGTGACCGTAGTGAAAGCGTACCATCAACGGCCACGTCATGAACCGCTGAAAGGTTTGGAAAATGAACTCAGAAATTGCGGCGAATTGCGCCACGGCACCATGCGTTTCTGAGAAGATTACCTCAGGAAACCCGACCAAGACGACGTCGTCGCGAAAAACATCCATCAAGTTACGAATCTTGAAAGATTCACCCATGTAGTTATCTTGGTTCATATCCAAAGTTTGCAAGTAGGAACCTCGCGTGAAGATAATCGCATGGTTCTGGTTCTCCGGTTTACCTTCTCCGATAATCGGGTCACCGGGCAGTCTGACTTTATACGTGAGTTGCAAGTTACCCTGGTTTTCTTCGTCTATACCCACTAAGCACGAAGCAAAGCCGTTGAAGTTTTTCTCATCTTCTTGAGCGTTTTGGCGCGGCATGTCTACGAAGCACACCTTCAAGTCGCGATGGGATTTGATCAATCGTTCAATCTCCGTCGCTTTCGCCCGATCCATCGTTCCGGGTGCAGCCTGACGCATGCGCCCGAACACCTGACACGTAACGACGTATTCGAACTTATGTGAAACTAACCGTTCGATGGATTCTTCTGGTATCCCTTCTGCGCGCGCTTGCAAACGCAAAGCATCCCCGTACAAGCACACACCTCGAATGCACCTTCCCAACGTCTGCGAACGATCAGATGCCCACCTTTGTGCCTCGTCCCAGTGCTCGTCAAGAATAGTCTCGTCGTCTTTGTGCAAAGCTTTCACGCGTTCTTTAAAGTTTTCGTAATCGTCCGGAAACGTTGCGACGATGAGCGAAAAGAGCGTCTTTTCATCCTCCAAGTGCGCGGTGAGTTCATGGCGTTGAAACGCAACATCCTCCGCATAATAAGGCGTGAACGCCGAGAAGCCACGCATCGTTCGAATATCAGATGGTGTTCTTAAAGCTGTGAAACGTAAAGAGTTTGCAAAAAACATAAGTTGTCTTTGCCCTTCAGCCGATCTTGGCTGACCACCTGGGTTACTGGAATTCATCGAACGCAAGAGAGCGTCGATGATATCGTGCATCTCCGGCGACGCTGCCGAAGCTGCAACAACCTGTACGTGGTTCTTGTCTCTCAACAAATCGGATTGGATCATATCGAGTAACTTTGAATACAATTGCGAAACTTTGTATTTGTATTGATTGGCGTGAGCCGACCATTTCCCAGAGTCGCGCTCCATGGCAAATGCGCAAATCTTCCTGACCGCGAGCAAGACATCATGTAAAGCCTCCGCGACACGCTCACCTCGCGTGTCTGAATTCTCTGGAAGCGTGATGTTTTTATACCTTTTCGCTTCCTTTCGCTTTGTCTTTCGAGCCTTTTTGCTTGAACCTGCGAGCTCAGCTTCGCGCTCTTCGTCATTTTGTTTCATCTCTTCATACGCCGCTTTTTCAGCTTCGGTGAGTTCGATGTTCTCTTCAATCACAAAGCATGCAAACCTGCCGCCTTTTTCGCGCATCTTCTTCCTCGTTTTCTTGCTAAAGAATCCGGTGCATCCATACTTTAACTCAAGGTTCATCGCTTCGAGCATTTGCTCTTGTCTGGCGAGTTCTTTTTCACGAAGTTCGCGTTTTTGGCGGTTGTACCTTTTCCTCGCCAATGCCTTTTTGATGCGCTCAGCTTCTTCCAATTCGCCAGCCGCTGTGAGCCTTTCAATCTTGTCCTCATCGTCGTCATCGTTATCTGATTCCGAGTCAAAGTCACTATCAGGCGTTTCACCTTCGGCTTCGACATCAACACCGCACGCTTTCAACTCCTGGAGCAAACGAATGATAGCGTCTCGTAAAACCATGTAGCTCTCGATATCTCCAGTTTTGCGGTGGTGCATTTGCTCGTTTTCTACTTGCGCGATTTCTACGATGATCTTCATGAAGTCCTCCAAGTCTCTTGGAGCGACTAAACGCAAGGCATCGGTAAACAAGACCGCAAGCAAATCTTTCGTTTGTACCATAGTGCGATAAAATGCAGGATATGCCTTCATAGTGCCAGTTTGGAAAGACACGGTTGAAAAGACAGTGGAGGTCATCATCGCCGGCAGGATAACATACTCCGGGGCATGGAAAATCTGCGACATGTCACGGCCAGACAAAAAAGTAAAGCACAAGTCGTGATATTCAGCGTCACTGAGAAGGTCACGATCGCGCAAATTCTTCGCAATTGCATTCCACGCTCTTCCAAAGTGTTGCCACTTTATGTCAAGCGCATCGGCGCAGAAGTCCGCCGGGTTGGTTTCGTATGCATTTGGGTCCGTTTCGTCGATTTTCTCCGTGATTGTAAGCAAAGAATCTCTGCCAGCTCTTGAATCATCGTCCATCTCATCGATGTGCGCACTGTAACCACCACCAGATTTACCTGTTCGCTTATCGCTCAAACCTTTCGCCATACCTAGCATTTTATTGCTCGGGTTCTCCATGTCGTCTTCTGAATCCGACTCTGCCATCTTCTGGCTCCCTTCGCCAGAACGCACGACAAACTCTGGCTTCGGCCATTTTCTGTTCAAGCACTTGTCGCAGAAGAGATACGGGATAGTCGAGAAGCTTCGCAAGAAGAAGCTCCAGTTTTGCGCGTGCGAAATTTTACCCCACCACTGAAGCGCAATTGTAAAGGCAGTCGCGTACACGGTGTACCAAACAAAGGTATCACAAAAGTACGTTACCAACGCCGGTAAAACGCGCATTACTGTCATGAGGTACATCAAAACGGTACTCGCGTGCACATCGTAGTAACTCGACGGGATTTCACCTTCAATTTCTTCACCAATGTAGCCCAATGAGGCGAGAGGCGTGATGTTATCGCCCCCACCCAAGATGGCGGCAAGCTTGCCGATATTTCCCGAGAGATCAAAACTTCCCGAATCGGCACCAGATAATAAAGTACGACGACGCATAGTTTTATCTTCCTCGTAGTCGTCGTCGTAATCGAGCGGGTCTAACTGCTCAGCCAACAATTCTTCCTCTTTAGTGATATCTTGCAAGAAGTACTTTTCTCTCGCCTCAAAGTGCAAAGCATTTTTCAACGCGTCGCCGTCCAAGTTGATGCACGAGGTGTACGTATCAGACTCCTTGTTCCAGCACAAATCTGGATGTTGCAATGCATTCACAGACTCGCGCAAGGGAGGAATAAGAAGATAGTGACCAAATGCCAACTTTGTGGCCAACACGAATATCCAGAAAATGGAGTAAATGCAGCGTTCGCGGAACGGTGTTGCGAACTGCGCACTGCCGCCCATGTAGGGCTCTCTCTTGATCACCGACGTCATGACGCCACACATGGCTAAGGCGTAAACAGCAGCCAGAGCTTGGAAGTATGGTGTTTTACTATCCGGGTGAAAAGACTTTTCCAACCCATAAAATAAAGGAATCATGATAAACGCGAGCGATCGCGTGATGATAACGAACCAATCTTCGAAGGATTCCTGTTTCAAGTTGCGAAAGGAGAGGGTGGCAAACTCGCAAATAAGCTTCAAAACTGCGTGCGTAACTGCGGCAGTGCACACATATCCCCAATCGAAACCATCAGCAAATGCGCACACGCACGAAATGTGGAAGCACACCGCATGAAATACGATGACCGTGTTAAAGTTGACGTAAAGACTGAACCATCCAGCAACTTCGCGATGCGTCTTGAAAAATGTCTTCGACAACCCCTCGCCGGCACCAAGCGGATGCTTCGCCTTGTTCATCATGTACGCTCTGAAATGTGCGTACATGCGTTGATCAAGTGGGTTGTCGCGCATTTCCATAGGTACACCAATAAATTCAGGTTGTCGGTTCTGCTTTTCCTCTTCTGGCATTTCAGCTTCGCGTTTCTCGACGTCCTCGTTCGCATGGCCGTCCACTGGAGGCATGACTTCCTTGAACCTATTGTACTCCCAAAAGAACTCGTTGACGTCATCGTACATGACCCGATCAACAATTGGCGCTTTCGCGCGTTCCTTCAACTCGCGGCGCATGAATAAGTACATCGGAGTGACAACGTTGTTGAGATAATCGCACTCCTTGTATGGCATTTCAGACCCCTTTACTGGTTGCGCCAAAATGAGTTCCGCGTTGGTCTCGGGATCTCTTTCTGAACGGTTTTCGAGCGTAACTGCGCATAATGCGCAATGAAAGAGATAACAGAGTACTTCAGACATGTGGCGTAAATTAGCGGATTCACCGTAAAGCAAAAACCAAATCGCCAAATGATGGGCTTTCGCGTTCGTTTCCACCTTCAAGAACTCTTCCCGATTGACGTTGTTGAAGAAGACTTCGTTACTTTTGCGCTGTGCCATGAAGAGCGCAAGAATCGGGGATTTCTTCTCTTCCGAACCACTGTTGTCGATTTCGAATGCCTGCACGTCCGCGTTTGTCTGTGCTTGATCAAGCATACCGGTGTAATCCACCCAGTGTTTGAAGTTTAAGAACATGTGGCCGTGTAAGTGGTTGATCGCTTCCGCCCACTGCGCCTCACTCAAACCGTCTTCGGAGATACCAGCTTCGTCGGAATACGTGGCAATGGTGTTTTCAACCCATCGCGACATGTTCTCAAGTGCATTGTGCATGTTCGATTTCACTTCAACTGGTGTTTCCGAGAAGTTCGAATCAGGGCACGTCTTTTGGAATCCAAAAAGAGTAGCTTGCTGTTCGAATAATGGAATCAAGCGTTTCTTGATATCTTCGCATCTCGGATTAATGGCCGACCCAGAACCTGGAACGGTCATATCGCGAGGCACATCTGGCAAGACCGTCGGTGCCGGACGTTTATATTTCATGGACTTCACGTGCAAGCCGATAACTTTTCTGAAGAAGAGTTTAAATCCAGAGAGTTTTTGACGCGCTCTCGAGGACACGTCCGATCGGTTGATGGACGCAATCATCTCTCGTCTGCGCATTTCAACCGTCAACACGGCCGCATACGCGCGGTTGAACAACGCTCTAGCGTGTATGAACGATATTGGAAACAAACCAATAACGAGCAAGACGATGTGCAAAATCGTACCATTGATGATATCGATTTCTCTTGCCATGAAGTCACCATAGGAGCGAAAGGACAACATGAGCCCTCGGAACGCTCTTGGAGGCTGATCCGAGATGAGACCAAAGACTGCTGAAGTGCAGCTGATGAACACGTAGCCAGATATTGCGAAGACAACGGCATTAAGGAAATCCCATTGATTCATTTGCGCCGAAAACAATCTTTGACAGAGGAAGTGATGCAAAACCACGCACACGATTTTGAAAAAGTAGCCGTAAATCAAGACAATGGATTGCTTCGTAACTTCAGATAACGTACCTTTGCCAGCAAATCGCTTCGCGAGAGACACTAATCTGTGTGGCCACAAGAACTGCGGCGATAAGGCAAAGTAATACACCGCCGCTAATAATCCAGCGGCAACACCAGAAGTCAAGATAATAATTGGACGCAGCGCAGTGGTAGACGAGGCATCTCCGACGTTCAGCGCTGCAGCCGCGGCCAAGGAAACAATTATAGGTCCAGGAACGAGTCTCAAAGACACGTGCCAAAACTTTACAGACATTGGAAGTTTTCTCCAGTTACGCATCGTATCTGCGCGCCAAGTCCACCACGTTGGTTTATTCCCCAAACCGCGTCTGGCATTGACTTTCTCCTTCGCCGTGCGCTCGTCGTCTCCTCGAGGGATAGAGTCCAACCAGCAGACCCACTCAGCCATACCAAACTTGATCATGCCACTCTTGAACGTTTGCGGATGGAATAACCAGGGTGCCATAGTTAAGTTCCAAATTGCAAACCAGACGTGCCAAGTGCTCGAGAAGAATTCGTGTAAAGGACCGAGCGAAGAGAGCGACATGATAGCCCCCGCCACCCATGCCATTTCTATAGCCGGTTTGATGTGACTTTCGGCGTACTTAGAGTACAAGCTGACGAAACCAGCGCGCATGGTCATGCCACGCTTAGTCTTCATGTAAGCCGCTTCACCGGTATTGATTGAGCTGTCCAATGAAAAACCTCTCATTTTAGCGATGAACATATTGAAAATAAAGCTTCCGGTAATCGTGTGGTGATACAGCTTGGAAAACATATTCACAAAGCCGCCGTCGAGCCAGCCTTCTAACATGACTGGCCAAGCCATAACAAAGGACGCTTGAATAAACCAGTGCGATGGATATATATTGTGCGTACCGACTTCCTCGTGGAAACCAATGTTATCGAACGCATCTCCAGATTTGAAGTACGTTTCGACGTGCACCATAACTATGATAAGTTTGGTCACTACGAACGCAAGAAGTGACGCGAATAATACAAATTCCGTGAACATTATGCCCGCGGAGGATTGAAAAAACGACAGACCTCTTAAGAAATCGAAGGACTTTGATAATCTGTGGAAATCACGCGAAATGAGCTGCATACCGTTACCGGTAGCAATCTTCGCGTGAAACTGGTTCGCGCCGTCAAAGGAAACTTCTCTGGCTTTACCAACCATCTTGAAACCTACGTATCGCACTTTCCCTCCTCTTAATATGACATTCATACCACCAAAGATATCTTCAGATAAGTGCAAAGATTTAGTAGCTTTCGAGACACCACCATTCGATCGGACCCACGCCAAATCCCAAACGTCCGGGTGACCGTAGTGGAACCTCACGCACAGCGGCTTCGCCATGTACCGCTGAACCATTGTACCGAACACTTGCTCAGACAAAGCGGAAAATTGCGCGACTGAACCGTTCTGTTCGGTGATCATTTGCTCGGGGAAACCAACGATGACAGTATCATCATCATCCTCGAAAGTACGGATAAGATTTCGCACTTTCAAACCTTCAGATAATTGCGCGTCTTGATTCATATCGATTGTTTGCATGTAATTCCCTCTGGCGTAAACAATCCCGAGATTCTGGTTCTCTGGCTTACCTTCACCGACGATCGGATTTCCAGGTAAGCGAATTCTATGCGTGAGCTTCATAATGCCGGCAGGATCTTCTTCGTAATCGATTCGAGATCGGCACAGGTAATAATAGCTCCCCGCGTCTTCCATACTCTTCGCCGCCAAATCGGGCTGCTCGTAGTGCGTGAGTACGGTGTGTGGATGTGCCTTGCACATCTCAACAATTTGTTTATCCTTGGCTTCCCAGCCTTTAACGCCGTACATTTGGCAAGATAACACGTGCTCGTACTTCAAGCGAACGAGCGCTTCAATCTCTTCTTCTTTTATGCCTTCCAGTCTCGCCAATATTCTCGACGCATCTGCGTAAGAGGAGAAGCCTTTCACCGTGCGTGAGAGCGTCTGCGTACGGTCTGACGCCCAACGCGAGATTGTCGCAAGAACTGCGACATCCTCTGCCGTTTCCGCGTTCGTCTCGCGTCTCCCTGCGAGTTCATCCAAGAACGCTTCGTAGTTTTGGTGTGGCAAACGTAAATTTGTTCGTTCAAGCACGTTTGCCCATTCGCGCGGAAGCATGGTAGTCAAAAATCGAAACGTGGAGACGTTCTCCCCATCGATTTGCTCCCTCAAATCGTCCGTCGTCAATTCAACTTCTTCGACGTACATGGGAGTGAGCGTGGATAAGGCCGGCGTTTGTAAGACACTTCTGGCTTTCTGCAATTGCGGGTCGGTGAGAGATTCCAAGAAAAATCTTAAAATTTCCCGAGCTTCCGCGCAATCTGGTTCCCCCGTAGGATTCGCAGTGGAGAACGTTCTGTGAAGAACGTCGACAACGCGCCTACCTGGAGCGGTCAACAGAGCAGGCTTCACTCGCGATCGTACGTGCGACGCGTCTTCTAATTTAGTCGAATCCGAGAGCACCTTCAACAACGAATCGCAAACCTGGCCCAACACGACGTTGGTTTCTTTGTGCGCTGCCGATAACTTTTCGTTGTCATCCGCGACGATATCGTTCTTGATCAATTCAATCGACTTTTCAATGTTTTGCTTGAAAACTTTACACGCCTCAACGAGTGAGTTGCCGGAGGCGTCCTCTTCATCGTCGCGTGCTTTGCGAATCAACTTGATACCGTCGTGGACCAGCGTGCGAATATCGATGAGCCATTTCGGCGCGCGCGTCGACTCTCGGCGAACGACGACGCCCATCAGATCCGTCGCTGACTTCAACAACGTGCAAAACTCTGCGCGTTTGCTCGAATCTACGACGCCTAAAATACAAACAAACATGAACGCCGAGACATCAATCATTTGCGACATGACTGATCCCAACAAGGCGTATTTCATACTCGCGTTACGCTCTGCGCCAACTTTCGAAAATACCGGCGCGGTTAACATTGGAGGGAATAACACGTACGTATCAGAATCACCACCGAGGAAACTCTTCACAGTTTTTCCATTCAGTGGTGCAAACGAAAGCGCGCTGCGCTCTTCGTCGCTCAATAAATCACGCTTGCGCAAAGATTTAATCACCGCGTTCCAGGCACGCGCAAATTCTCTCCACTGCTCCGAAGCAGCTTCCGCGCATAAATGTGTCGAAGGCGACGATGCCGGCATTGGCTTGAGCTGCTGAGTGGATATAATCTTCTCCCCAAAAGCGGCAATCTTGAGCGGAAGCTCGCGAACAACTTTCGACCATCCGTCTTCCACGCCTTTCCAACGCAAACGATCAAAAGCTGAGGCGATACCCAAGCCGATGAGGTACCAGAAGAAGGTATCCGCGTAGTACAAGAGAGTGCTCGGAAGCCATCTTTGAATGACGACAAGGTACTTGTACGTGTGTCGTCGGAAAATGCGGACGATGTGGATCATAAACTCTGGTAACATATCGCTGTAATCGTACTGATCGCAGTCTTCGCCGGCAAAGTCGTACCCCCAGCAGTACAAATCGAGCTGTAAAATAGCTCTGGTTGGTTTTTCAAGCGGCGAGAGGATGAATACGAAGTCAAATAAGAACTTAGCCGCCAATACGACGATCCAGAAGAGACGATACCGGAAGCTGTCGCTTCTATCCGTGCTCACATCTTCTTTCGTGCCTAAATATTCTTTTTGGCCGCCCATCGGAACGAGTCCACTAAAATCAATTAAACTGATCGCGATGTACGCGTATCCAATTGGAGCAAATACGGTCAAAGAAAAGAGACCGCAAGCAGTCAAACCAGTTACAATCAACGCCGCAGAAGCGATTGCAAGTTTTGCAATGCTCATAGTCTTGCTCTTGTAGAGTTCTCGACGGTGCACGAGGAGGACTTGCAACTCAACGAAAAAGTCACATCCAGCCGCGACGCCTGCCAGGAACGAGTAATATTGCCACTGTAAACCTGCGAACAAGTAAATAGTCATAAATGCAAAGGCACACGTCATGAACGTGAACATTCTGTGGAAATTCAAAAGGACCATGGTCCATCCAAGAAATTCGTTGTGCGTCTTTTCGAAAACTGCGCCGAGTGTCTGATCGATTTCCGCTGCAATGCGTGCCCGGCGCATGTAGTTTCTGTAGTTCACGTAAGACACCGTCGTTCCATCCCCAGTATCGTTCGTTGTCATTCGCTTTAACTTACTTGGGATCAAGTAGCACTCGTTGATATCGTCGTAGCCAAGTCTACGGTACACGCGCAAATCCGAACGAATTTGCGTGGCGAGGAATTCCGTCACGGGCATAATGATAGACTCAACAAAGTCTCCCTTCTCAAACTTCATGACCTTTGAGTTCACTGGCTTCCCGTTTGCAGTGATAGCGTTGGAACACACGTGAAAAAGAAATGCAATCATTTCAGGCATGCCGCGGCAGTTTGCGGCTTCGTCCGCGATGCACTCAAAGAGCACGAGCGATCTCAGCTTGTTCTGCCCCATTTGTGACTCTAACGATCCAGAGTGCATAATGCCTAAATCACCAACAAAGTTACGCCATCGAACGTAGTTTCGAAACGACTTCGCATATCTCTTTTCGATGATAAAATCTTCACCCTTGCCTTTGGATTCCTCGGTCGAGCCAATGTTCCAAAGTTGACCAGCTAATCGATCCGCGACGTTTTCAACCGTAGCACCAACGTTATCGTCTCCGGCGCTTTGGAAACCAAAGACTGACGCTAGTTCTTGCGCGATAGGCAAGATTTTGTTCCGCCATTTCGTCACGGCGCGTTCAATTTCAGACTTTCCGGTTGGCTCCGGACCGCGGCGCGTCAAGTCTTCGCCTTCTAATTCTTCTAAATCTTGCCCACTCGTCGTGGCTGGTTCAGAAGCCAAATCGGCGGCGAACCTTTGCGAAGAAGGAGGACTTTTCGTCGATTGCGCCGCCTTTTTGGTGAGCTCAATTTCTTCTGGTTCGTGCGATTTCGAAAACCACGAGAACACCGGCGTCTTCGCTCTCACCAGCGCGTGAAATGCATCTCTCCAAATTCTGCCCAACTGTTTTCGCTTCAAACCAAGAGCAATGATGATGTAACCAATAAAGATAAGTTTGAGCCACGTTTGAAACTTAAGATCAAGCATGTTCAAATCGTATCCGTCGGTCCCCGGGCAGGAGGTATCCCCGGGCTGCGTCCACGTCGAGTTTTCTTTTGCAATAAAACCTTCGACGTCGAGCGCGAAAGTCGGCGGTGCCGGACACACAGTTGGTGACTTTTGGTGCACCAACATTTGGTGGTGGCAAGACAAGTACGGCGACTGCAACGACACGGCTGTCGGGTTAATGAGCCCCGGCGGATGCGACAGAATGGCCGAAAAGTTCTCGAAAAACGCAAACTGCGGCACCAACTGTCCCGGCTTCAACTTAATTTGATGCCACGCTTCGGCTTCCGTGTGTGCAAACGCGTGCACGGAAGCGTTGTGCGCATCGTTGATTGCTTCCCCACACTTTGGAAATTTGAGTGGATCGTACGCTTGAAGTTCCTCACCGCCGTAAAACGGCGTACACGTGCCGCCTTTTTTCCAGAGGAGTTTTAACATGAAGTAAACCGCTCTCGGTCGAAGTAAATCAACGTGATTCACTTTGCACCTTTTTTCTACCGCCATCATCCCGAAATACTCCTCAGACGTGTATAAATCTGGCTGCGTCGGCGACATGTAGCCGCACGGAGAGTGTAACTTTTCTTTCAAACTCGGGCAGACTTTTTCGATGATTGGAATTCTTTCATCCGTGGTCGGCACAGCGGTGACTGCCTTTCCCTTCCAATACTCGTCCACCCACGCCATAATAGATCCACCGGTAACGAATCGCGTGCCACAGCCACTCGCGCACGTCGTGGCATGTTTTTCTAAATCTTCAATCATCGACGTCGTCCAATCGGCTTGGGCAATTTGGTCTTCTTCGCCCATAGTATCGTAGCCGTTCCATCCTTCGTGTTGTGGAGCTAATTTATACGCATCTACGCCGTATTCAGAAACTATGAACGGCTTTTTGGAAACTAAATGATACTTTTTGAACAAAGTGAGCGGCGACCAAAATCTCCGCGTGTACATGTTCACCGCCCAGAAGTCGAGCTGGTCCATCCACACGTCTGAATAACGAATCCACGCTAGTGCCCCCCACATTTGCATCCCAACGACGTGTTGTTTTGTCCTCGGTAAGTTCACGTTCGCTAAAGCGGTTCCGCACAAGACACCTTCGGAACGCACGACCGAGCACAACAAGTTGACGGATTTCATCAACTTTTCGATGGAATCTTCGAATTGACACCCGCTGATGCCAAAGTTCTCCGCTAAATCTTTATCGCAAACGAACAAATTCCACGGTCCATTCAACTCATTTCCTACAATCCAAGCGCCAATGGCTGGGTGCTTTGCGGCTCTAACTTGCGATCTAAGTTTTCTTTGGACTTTCGTCATGGACTCCTCGTCGTTGAAGAACGACTTGGTTCCGTCTTCGAAATCGTAACCAACAATAATAACAATCCCATACTGGTGACACAAATCAAAGAACTGCGTGTGTCTGTGAGAATATTTCAACGTATAAATACGAATCGCGTTCACACCGGCATCGGCTAGGAGAGGAATATCTCGTTCAAAAATCCCGGCGTAGTTGGACGTGAAATAATCCCCATACGGTTCAAACCAATCCGGGTCGGCTCCTACTGGCACTGGAGAATAACACACAGCGCGCATTAACCATGGTTTCCCGTCTAAGTATAAAGTTCTACCTAACCTACGCAACCTACCGGTATCTAAAGTCGTTTCGTTCAAATTTGGTGGGTTCCTAAACGCCTCCAATCGCTTTCTACCCTCCGCGGATAAAAACTCCTTCTGCGGATTGTGGAAAGCCGGGTCGTAAATATCTACGTCATCGTCTATAGCTGGTGCAGTTAAACCGGTCGCGTTTACCTCTTCTTCGTGTTCGATTTGTTTCTCCATTTTCTTTTGCTCGTCCGCTTCTTCGGCGCTTACTTCGGCTTCAGAGTCTTCGGTCAAGTCGTTCGCCGTTCCGGGATCTACCCCAGTAGCAGTGGACGTACCCGTCCCGTCGTCCGCACCTAACTTGCTCAATTTAAATGGCACCGATCCTTTCACTGTTTCTTTACCACCGCTCGGTTTTGGTCCATCGAACGGCCATACCATCCCGCCGAGTTTCGCGTTCAACCTCTCCAAGGGAGAAGGAGATCCGTGAATGGTACTCTTATTCTTTTTATGACTCGCCGTACTTCTCGCGCCGCGGAATATCGCGTCCGCTTTGCGCCCGCTGTTGTGATCGTACTCGTACTCTTCGTAATCGTCTTCGATTTTATATTTGCGATCGTTCACCAAAGATGGCTCTTCGCTCCCGTAGCGCGCAAACGCGATGTCCAATTCACTCGGTTTGACGCGGCTTTTCCCCGTCATCGAGCCACCAGACGAGGCGACGAACGTTGTCGCGAAGAGCACGGCAAAGATGGCCGAGAGGATCACGCGCCACGACATTTTCTTCCTCTTCAGTCCTTCCTCCTCGTCGTATCGCCGATGAGAGTCGTCTGGAGGTGCGAATGTCGCGTAGCCTCCTCCGTTCATCAACGCTCCAGGAGGAGGTGGTCCTCGTCCTCCTCGGGCAGCGGGGGAGGAGGAAGTCATTTTTGTAGACAAAAAGCAAAGAAGAGAGACAACTTCCTTTGTTTTTTTTTACGAGATGTTTATCCGCGGGCAACGAAAAGTGCCTTTGTTTGTGTGTGTTTGTGTTTGTGTGTGTGTTTGCGTGCGTGTATGTAAAGCGCGCGCGGTGCAGAGGAATAATGACGGAAGAGCAAACAGAGGGAACGATTCGATTTTTGCGCCTTTTTTTTTTCTGATACCCTAAATAGTTTTTTTGTGTGTTTTTTTCTCTCTCTTTCTCTCTCTTTTTATTACAACATCTCTTCTCTCTCTCTCTCTCTCTCTCTCTCTCTCTCTCTTTTGTGTTTAGTAGTATTTATATTATGTTTGAATTCACTTCTTTTCTTCTTTGTCGAAACTCGCAGAAGAGGTGGTATCGCAGAAGTTTTCATCGTCTTCGCAGAGCGCGTTGGAGGCGATTTTACCGACGTACCACGCGGAGAGCGCGGATAAGCCGAGCGCCAACAGCGCGGGACCGATTTGTTGGACGGTGGCGCCTCCGCCGGCGGAAATGGTTCGCGCGACGTCGCCGCTCGCGACGTACGCCGCCGTCCCCGGTATCATGCCCAAGAAGGACGCCGGAGCGTACTCCAACACCGAGACGGATGTCAAGCCGTAGAGGTAGTTGGACACGGAAAACGGTAAAAGTGGGCTCAAGCGTAACATGAAAACCACGCCGAATCCGTTCTCTCCAATCGCCTCGTCGATTTTCCTGTACTGCTCGCCGAACTTTTCGCTCGCCAATTTTTTCACCGAGTCTCTGGCCACGTACCTAGAAACAAGAAACGCCGCTACCGCTGCCACCGTCGCGGAACTCACCACAACCAGAGTCCCTTCAAACGCGCCAAACAACGCCCCTGCAGACATCGTCAACGGAAACGCCGGCACCGCGAACATTTCCAAAACGAAATACCCGAACCCGAACAACAACGGCCCGTTCACGGGACCGAGCGAGTCCAAATACGAAGCGTATCCGAATAAAGCCTCCGTGATTGGTTCTCTAAAGTACACCGAAGACGCCAATATCCCCAACAGAACGCATCCAAACGCGACGAGCGTCGTCTTTGAATTCGTCTCGTCTCGCTCGTCGTCTATGGAATCTCGAGAAGCGTCCACGATATCTTTCGCGCCTAAAGTTTTGAGTAACTCCGTCGGCGAAGAAGTGCTACTACTACTATTTCTGTTCCCTTGGTTCTCGGGAGAAGAATCTACCGCCGCCGCCGTCGTCGCTGCTTTCGTCGCGCTTTCTTTATCCTCGTCCCGAGAGTCGAATATCGCCTTGTTTCTTCTTATTCTTCTCCTACTCCTACTCCTACTCCTACTATTACTGCTACTCCTACTCTCGTTACGTCCTATCGCCTCTGTTTTCGTTGTTTCCGTTGTTCTTAGTATTGCTGTCGTCGTCATCGTTCGTCGTCCTCTCCCCTGTCGCCGCGACTCCGGCCAAAACAAAGTCTCAGACTTTGCGAACGATGACGACGGTGATGACGACGAGGCGTGCGTGACGACGACGCCATCGCGCGACGACGACGTGCTCCTGCTCCGCGCGAAACTCTTCCGGCCTCTCTTCTTCAACAAAGCATCGTTCGAAAAAGAACAACCCCCCTTCCTCGCGCTCGTCTTCAAAGACGAAGAACGCGAGGCGTGAAAAGAAGCGCCGTGCATCGTCGGTATCGATATCGACGACATCGTCGTCGTCATCTGTGCTAAAGAATATACCTTTTACTGGAATGCAGATGAGATTTGGATATCAGCGCGTTTAAGAGAGAGAGATCTGCTCTTTTTCGCGCGTGCGCGCGTGTGCGTGTGTGTACTACAGCGCTGTAGCGGTGTCGCGCTCGGTGGTGTGTGCGAGAATACTACGGAAGAATTCCGATAATATACAACCGCGCGAAAGAGCAAACGAAGTGTGACGCGATGCAGACACTTGCTTCTTATCTCTTTCAACTGCTTTTTAAAAAGAGAAAAAAAGCAATCGAGAAGCTTCAAAAACGATGCATCCAAGCGAGGAGGAAAAAAACGAGACTTTGACGACGCGAAGATACTATCATCATCTCAGAACGTTTTACTCGATCATTTTTTTATCGCGCACACGGTATTAGTGTTATCATTATTGTCGTTAGTATTAGTATTCTTTCGCGATCTCTCTCTCTCTCTCTTTGACTATTTTACGCGCGCTGCTTCACACGAGCTTCGCTCGGCCTCGCGCGGCGTTTATATTCCTGCTCCTGTGGACCTTCTCCGCGGTTTCCATTCCTAAAAACGCAAACACGATGAAACACCCGGTCCATTGGATGTTCGTTAACGTTTGGTTTGGGTTTCTAAATACCGAATAGACGGTGCTAAAAATCTTTCTCGTCGTCGTGACCGTGGTGAGGACTAAAACGTCAAAGCTCGTGATGGTGTGGTAGATGAAATTTTGGCCAACCGCGGAGGCTAAGGAATAACTCACGATCGCTTTCAAAACTTTCGGATATTTCGCGCAAAACGCGAAACCGCTGGTGATTTGACCAGTCAATATGGCAAAGACCAACGCGACGATGGCTCCGGATAAGTTCGTATACAACATGCTCTCATGCGCGCTCGGTTTCGCCGTTTTTCGGTGACCCGGATTTAAAACTTTCGTGCTCGTTTTCACTTTATCTTGCAACCCGCCGGTAATGGCGTCGAACACCAAGGATAAGAAAATCAAACTCAAACCGTACGTGGAGTTTTCCGTCACACTCGCAGACTTCCCGCTCGACGACGACGCTTTGCCGTAGTTGAACAAAAATACGCCAAACGTAACAAACGCGACCGAGAGATATTGAAACCTCGAAAACTTCCTCCCTCCTAAAACCAACCCACCGAGCATGACGGGAACCATCTTACAACTCTTCCCTAAAACCTGCGTCGGGTAACTGACGTACCTCAACGCCTCGTTCGACGCCGCCATCGCTAACATCTGCGACGACCCGCTGTGAAAAATTTCCTTCAGAGGCAGTTTATACCCACTCCCACCAAAGACAAAAATAGCCAACAACGCGCACAACGCGTTCACCGCTCGCTCGAACACGAGCGCAAAAAACGTCATCGAAAACCTCTCCCCTCCGTTTTCTCCTTGCGCTTCGTACACGTCCTCTTGCATCACCGCGAATAAGCTAAACGACACGAACACGCCCACACAGCAGACGATGAGTTCCAACTCTCTCGACATCATCCCGAAAACGTGAAAACTTTTCCCATCGGGTAAAAAGTTTGTAAATCCAGAGTTTTTCAAAATACCCTTGTACCGAGGCGACGGGGTCATCTCTCGCACCACCCGCGGAGATAAAGACGATGCCTGTCGTCGAGTCGTTGCCGGCATTAGTAGTGGTAGTATTATTAGATAAAATGTGGTATTCTTGTTGTTGTTGTTGTTGTTGTTGTGCGGGGAGGAAGTGGTGAATGCAGTTAACAACACACAAAGAGGAACACAAAAAAAGGTCGAGAAGGGGCTCCTCTTTTTTTTTGACGAGACCTTTCTCTCAGTCTCTCCTTTCCTCATTTTTTACCGCACTTTACATCTCGAAACGTACGCATTAACGCGCTTCTTCTCCAAAAGCGCGTCGTGGTGTGTCTTCTCTCTCTCTCATCCTTCTCTTTTATTGCTACCACTGCGCGTGGTGTGAAGATATAGAGAGAGAGAGACGAACGGGGAAACTTGGAACCGACGAGAGAGAAACGGAAGAAGCGATCTCGAGGAGAGTTTTATTTTTCTCGTAAAAGCGCTTTCGCTGCAAAATATCTTCTCTTCAAAACCAAATCATCATCGCGCTTTGGAAAGAAACGAACGATGATGGATTTCACGTCGGTCAGCGATAAGATCTCCACGTTCACCCGAAACGCGAAAATGGAAGCGGAGCGATTGTTTTTACCGTCCGCGTCGAGTTTAGGATTACCGGTGAGCTCCGCCGAGGACGTGATCATGGCCGAGAGCGAGTTTGCGAGGTTGTGTGCGCAGTCGCAAGCCCCGGAGGAGGCGGAAAAATATAAAAAAGAGTTGGACGAGGCGAGGTTTCGATTGGCGTGGGCGTTGTCGCACAGCAGACGGGAGGAACATTTGAGACACGCGGAGAATATTTTGATGGACGAGACGTTAGAGTGGGACGACGTTTTGACGCATAGAGATAGGTATTATTTGAAGGCGGTATTGTATTACAATCGTAACGACTATTTGTCGTGCAGAGACAACGCGTTTACGTGTTTGAGCGTAGATCCGACGTGCGTCCAGGCGCAAAATTTGAGGCAGGCGTGCGAGGAATATTTGGCCAGGGATGGGATTATTGGAATAACGGGCGTTGTGGCCGGTGTGGCGGTGTTAGGAGCGATGTTCGCGTCGAGACGATAAGAGAAGAGAAGAGAGAGAAGAGAAACAAATAAACACGCAGGGCTTTTCAGTCGTAATTAATAAATCTGAATAATAATAAGGGCCCGTGATATACCTCGGTACAATTTTGTGATCATAATACTAAACTATTACAACAATTGCGGCGGCTAAATTTACCATCTTTTAATACTACTCTTACGACTATCTATCTCTAAACTACATCTACTGTTTCAAAATTTACTTCGATAGCTTTCTCTTCGCTAAACTCTTTTTGTAGTCGCGAATGGATTTAGTCATCTTCGTCACTTGTTGATTTTCGCAAAGCCAAATCTCTTTTGCCACTTTCTCGATTAAGCGGAAATCGTGCGATACTAAAACTAATCCGCCGCTGTACTCATTTATCGCATCCGCTAACCCGTCGATGGCGTCTATGTCCAAGTGATTCGTAGGTTCGTCTAATAACAAAATGTTAGGTTTGGACAAACATATCATCGCAAAGACGAGACGCGATTGCTGCCCCGCGGATAAGAGCGCGATAGGTTTCGTTTGCGTCTTGCCGGAAATTCCGTATGTTCCTAAATACGAACGCCAATAATCGTCCAGCTTTTTCATGTCTTGAAATGTCCCGGAAAAAAATTCCAACGGCGTCGAGCGCGGATCGAGAGATTCAAACGAATGTTGCGTGTATCTACCAACGATGACGCCGTTTCGTCTTTCGACGACGCCAGTTGTCGGTCGTAAATCCTGGGCGAGCAATTTCAACAACGTAGACTTACCGGCGCCGTTTGGACCAACCAACGCCACGCGGCTATCCATATCGATGCCAAAATCTACGTTTTTCAAAATGTCTATTTCGGTTCCCGGATACCGGAACGTGACGTCTTTGAACGGCAAAACCGGAGGCGCGATTTTTGCCCCGCAATCCGGGAATTTAAAACGGAACGAGTTCCTCTCCTCGCTCGGTTCGGGAGTCAACCCTGCCGCGATCATCTTATCGAGCACTTTTTGACGCGAATTCGCGAGTTTCATTTTATCCTCAAAAGTACCGGCTTTGGCGATGAACTCTTTAATCGCTTTGACTTCCGCTTGCTCTTTGTCGTATTTGCGCTGGTTGACTAAATCTTCGCTCGCTCGTGTTCGCTGGAACGTTTCGTAATCACCGTTATAATACGTGAGTTTCGTATTTGTGAGTCGAATAATGTGCGTACAGACACCGTCGAGAAAATCTTGCGAGTGACTGACTACGACTAAACACTTGTCGTATTTCGCGAGATAGTTTTCCAACCAAACTACGGCGGATAAATCCAAATGATTCGTAGGCTCATCGAGTAAAAGTAACGCAGGAGCCGCAAAAAGAGCGCGCGCTAACGATACTCGCATTCTCCATCCCCCAGACATGTCTTTCGTCGAGCGTTGCATCATATCTTTATCAAAGCCTAGACCGAATAATAACTCAGCCGCCTTCGTTTCAAACATGGACGGATCGAGCTCTTCTAAACGTTCGTAAATGAGTTGTAAACGCTCGTCGCCGGGACCGTAATTTGCCATCAAATCTTCCTCCTTCTTTCTCAATTTCTCAATCTCTAACTTGACGTGGTCGACGACCGATTCCAGCGCGGTTCGGTCTGAAGGCGCGGCTTCTTCACGAAGGTGATAAATGTCAACGTGCTCCGGAATAGGAATCTCCCTCTTGGCAATAGCAGAAAGTAAATTGGATTTCCCGCATCCGTTTTGACCGATTAAACCGTACCTACGCCCGTGGTTTAGTTCTAAGTTGCACTCAGAAATCAGCTCTTGTCCGTTGACTTGCATAGAAAACCGTTCGATTTTAACATCGAGCGCCGTTTCGCGAGACGCCAATACGCCCGTCACCGTTCGATCAACATCGTCGTCGTCATCTTCCTCGGATATCGTCTCGCTGTTATCTTCATTCCCATCGTTAGCAGTGCCAGGTGATTCATCGTTTCTTTTCTCGCGTTCGAGTCGTTTGCGTCTGGATCCACCGACTTTTGCACTCCCTACGCCTCGTCGTTCGTCTTCCGAACTCGCCACTTTGCCTTGGAAGACGCGCCACGTGTCCGAGCACACCTCACCGACGAACGCGGCATTGTGCGAAATGGTTAGAACACCACCTCTGAACTTTTTCAGCGCGAAAATTAAAGCTTTCAACGTTTCGTTATCGAGGTAGTTGGTAGGTTCGTCCAAACAAATGACGTGCGGTTTATTCCACATTGCCGCCGCCAGAACTAAGCGCGATTTTTGGCCTCCGGACATTCTTCGAATGTTCCCATCCCCGAGTTCGGTTGATATGCCGAAATCCGCCAAGTGTTTATACACCTCCGTCGACGTCAGCGGTCGCACATCTAAACCAGATTGCATCGCTTTGTACGTCTCGTCGAAATTGAGACACATTTTCTTACAGTAACTGTCGCGGTGTAAAAACTTTGCGGGCTCCCACTTGGTCACGCCCGGTCGGTCGCCGTTTTTTCTCACTTCGTAACACAACTCGCCGCCTTTGACTGCTCTTCCTAGAATTTCGTTCACGTTCCCGCGCTGTAATCGCGCGGATTCTTCTTCCTCAGTTAGTTTCATAGTTTTCATCGCCGCGAGCTCTTTGTCTCTTCCTAAGAAGAAACGCGTTTGAATGTACTCTTTCGGCGTCAAATGCAGATTGGATTCTAAATGGTGCATGCTGTGCTGCGAGACGTACGCTATCCTCAAATTATGGTGTTTCCAAATAGTTCCCGATTGCGGTTCAATCTCGCCAACGATATTCTTCATCAACGTGGTTTTGCCAGCGCCGTTCGCACCTACAATAGCAACTCGGGAACCCAAGTACGCGCGCACGCACACTTGTTCTAAGATGTTCTTCTCGCCGCCGTCGTATTTGAAAGTGACGTCATCGAGTCTCATAACGACTTGGCCGCGATTTTTAATACCGTCTAAAACGCCTGGATCTGGGAAAACGAGCAAAGGCTTTTCGCTCGAGCCTCGAATGCCTCCGTTTATTTCATTTTTACCGACACCGTTGCTTCCGCCTATAGTCATCGCGCCTTTGTTCATCGCGGAAACGAGTCCAGCCGTATTCTCCAATCCTAAAGCTTCGCGACGTGCGAGTTCTTTCGATTTATCCAGCGACGACGCATCTCCTCTCATACCATCGTTCGACCCATCGTCCACGTCTAACCCATTCTCCTCCGCGTGTTTCGAAATAGCATCCAAAGTTTCTTTCTTCATCCTCGGCAAGACTAAATTCGGCTTCTTGGCGCGAAAGCCCGGGAACCCGCCGTCGAACACCGTGAGCTTTTGGTTTTCAAAATGCACGATGTCCGTGCACACTTTGGTTAAAAAGTCGTAATCGTGCGAAACAACCAAGACGGTAGAATTCGATGCAATCAAAAAGTTAGCCAACCATTCGACCGCGTCCACGTCTAAATGGTTCGTAGGCTCGTCAAGTAATAACAAATCCGCCTGTTGCGTCATGGCCGCCGCGATTGCTAATCTCATCCTCCATCCACCGGACAATTCGTTCACTCTCTTTCCCATCATCTTATTGTCAAACCCAACCTCTTTCAAGCACGCCTCGGAAGACGACGCGGTTTCGTCGCCACGACCACCGCTCTCTTCTTCCTTCTCCCTCGCAAACTCACTCACCGTCGCGTTCGATAAACTCAAAATCTCGTGTCTCACGAACACCACGTTCACGTCCTCCGGAAAACCCAAAATATCTTTCGCCGCGATTCGATTCATCAGCGTCGTCTTCCCGGCGCCATTCTGACCAACAATGCCGTATCTCTTCATCTTCTCAAGTCGTAACGCGGTCGGTTTCAACAGAATCTTCGCCCCGAACCCGAGTATTATATTTTGCAAATCCACCAAAAATGTTTTCTGCTTCTTCGTTTCCGTTTCACCGTTTTCCTCTCCTTCGTTTCGCCTCGCATCTTCCTCCGCACGACCACGCATCTTCGCCCGCACCAACGCGTTCGCGCACATATCCCTCACCTCCTCTTCCGTCACGAACGCCTCCAACATGTCTCCAACATTCTCCGAAATCGATTCCACGTCCGGAGTTTCGTTTTCTTCTTCTTCTTCGAAGATGAGGTCCAAGAGTAAATCTTTCACGTATTCTAAAACTTCCTCGTCGACGGATTTCGAGCGCAGAAATTCGTGGACGAATTGTTCCACGTCTTCTCTTCTTTGTTCTCTCGTCGTCGTCGTCGACGACATAAAGGCGACTGTTGTTCGATGAGCGTTTGGTTTTTGTGATGAAAGAAAATGAAAGAAGAGAAAAAAGTGCCGCCAAATATCTTCTTTTTTTTTCTTCTTTCTTTTTTCTTTTTCTCTCGCATTTTTTCAATTTGAGCACTTTTTTAACAACCACCACACAAAAAACAAGCGCTTTTAGAGACACACTCACACACACAGCTTGCG
>Ga0233450_10001070_pt1 | contig 29563 bp, 35 predicted proteins | sample 011ome_30_FD_189956 | JGI IMG/M metagenome (GOLD analysis project Ga0233450, IMG submission 189956) | Coastal salt marsh microbial communities from the Groves Creek Marsh, Skidaway Island, Georgia - 011501CT (spades assembly) | ecosystem: Environmental > Aquatic > Marine > Intertidal zone >... | reverse complement strand
TTAACTCTCTCATCACTTTCTAAGCTAACACGATAATTTTTAAATGTAAGATCATCTATAGCTGCTCCTTTTAGAGAAATTGAGCCAATCACACTATCATTTTCAAATTCAACTCTGTCACTTTCAGCTAGGGCTTCTTCTCTTGAAACCTCAACTATATTTTCATTTTGGTCTAAGCTTGGTGCATCACCACTTTGTTCAATTTTATTTTGTTCCGCAAGATTTTTTTTAATAGTTGCAGGATCTGGTTGAAAAAAGAGTGAATAAATAATTATCACGGCTGCGGATAATGAAATTGCTGCAATGACGTTTTTAGTATCCATTATTTTTTAATTTTCATTTCTTTGTTAACAGGATCAAATCCTTCGCCACCGCCTAAAAATTTGATTGGGTGGCATGATAAAATTCTTTTTAAACTCATTAATAAACCTTTAAAAAAACCATAGGTCTTTAATGCTTCAATACTATATTCAGAACAAGTGGGTAGATATCTACAAGAAGGACTAAGATAAGGACTAATTATTAATTTATATCCTTTGATTAGAACAATTAATATATGAGTTAAAATATTCATTATCTAATTTTTCCAAAATCCTGAAATAAAGTTTCTTTTATATTTGTATAGTCATTGTTTAACATAGTTGGCTTAGCAATAACAAGGTATGAATAATTAAAATTTACAGATATTTTTTTAACAGCTTCATTAAGAATATTTCTTAATCTTCTTTTAATTTTATTTCTTTTTACTGCATTACCTATCTTTTTTTTAGTTACAAAGCTTATATTTAATTTTTTATTATCTTTGTTTGCCAGATCACCAAAAAAAATAGTGACGAATTTGTTAGAAACTTTTTTTTGCTTGAGTAAACTTTTGAAATCTTCGTTATTTGAAAGAGCAAGTATTTTGCTTTTCATTTATTTAACCAGATACTGTTAACGATTTTCTTCCTTTTGCTCTTCTTCTAGCTAAAAGTTTTTTTCCACCTTTAGTTTTCATCTTCGCTCTAAAGCCGTGTTTTCTAGCTCTTTTAATTTTTGATGGTTGGTATGTTCGTTTCATAAAATGTGGTTAAATTTTTATTAAATTTCGCCCTTTATAGTAATTAAATATATAAATAGCAAATAGAAGATTTTGTAATTACTATTGTAATTAATGGAAAAAGCTAAAAAAATTAAATTATTTATTGGTTTATTTTACCTACTCTTGATTTCTTTATTTCTTTATTTCTTTTTTTCAAAATTTACACTCCAAGAATTAACAAGCTACGATTTTATAAAAAATAATAGAGACTTCTTTTTTGAATTAAAAAATTCTAACCTAATATTGTTATCCGTTCTATTCGTAATTTTTTGTATTGTTTGGACTTTAGCAGGTGGCTTTGGAGCTCCAATAGTCTTGTTTGGAGGATTTGTGTTTGGCAATTGGTTAGGTACTGCTCTTTTAATAGTTGGTATGACTATTGGTGGGACATTACTTTATATAATCGCAAATTATTTCTTTAAAGATTTAATTCGTGAGAAGTTTCTAAAACGATTTAAAAATTTAGAAGTCAAATTTAAAAAATCTGAATTTATTTATTTATTAGTATTTAGATTTGTTGGAGGAATTCCTTTTGCAATAGCAAATGTTTTGCCTTGTATTTTTAATGTCAAAATATCCAATTACATGGGGGCAACATTTTTAGGGATGATACCACAAATTTTTTTAGCAACATCTGTTGCGATGGGCTTAGAGCAAGTTATTCAAGAAAGTGCTGAGCCACCAAAAATATTAGATATAATTTTTTCCCCAAATATTTACATCCCACTTATTGCTTTTGGAGCGTTAATAATAATTACAATTTTTGTTAGAGAATTATTTTATAAAAAATAATTGTGGTGCTCCCACCCTGTACTGACCAGGGAACTAGTCCTTACCAAGGACTTGTTATGCCATTTAACTACAGGAGCAATTAAGTTCTTTTACTATTTTATTGATAATACAGCATTTTTTTCAAAATATTGCCTTAATTTTTTTGCAAATATGATTTATATACACCTGAGGAAATTTTATGGGCATTCATTACGATTACAAATCTACCAAAGGAAACAAGCTTATGGAAAAGCAAGCTAAAAGAGAAAAAAAGCTTGCTGAGAAAAGAGCTAAGCGTTTAGCTAAAGAAGGTCCAAAAAAGGAAGAACCTAAAGAACAACCTTTAGATGCTTCAAAACCTATAACGCTAGACTTTTTGACTAATCCAAATAAAGAATGACCGCTAAAGATAAAAATGAGCGACTAAGTTTAGCCCTTAGGAAAAACTTAAAAAAAAGAAAACTCTTTCAAAAAAAGATAAAGAAGAAAGATAAATAATGTCAGTTCTTTCAGATAAGTGGATAAGAAAAATGTCCATAGAGCAAGGTATGATTTCTCCATTCGAGGAAAAGCAAGTTAGAGGAGACAGTATATCTTATGGACTTTCTTCTTTTGGTTATGACGCAAGAGTTGCAGAAGAATTTAAAATATTTACCAATGTTAACTCAGAAATAATTGATCCAAAAAATTTTAAGCCCACAAATTTTGTTACTAAAAATGGATCTGAATGCATTATTCCACCTAATTCATTTGTACTCGCTAGAACAGTTGAAAAGTTTAAAATACCAGATGATATATTGGTAATTTGTTTGGGAAAATCTACTTATGCAAGATGTGGAATAATTGTGAATGTTACCCCTCTCGAGCCAGGTTGGGAAGGCTATGTAACATTAGAGTTTTCAAACACGACACCTCTTCCTGCAAAGATTTATGCAAATGAGGGAGTTGCACAGTTTATTTTCTTAAAAGGAAACGAAAAGCCAGAAGTAACCTATGCTGATCGAGATGGAAAATACATGGGTCAAACTGGGGTAACCTTACCTAAAGTTTAAAAAATGCAAAAACTAGAGGTCTTTGGAGCAAGTCAGCTCAAAGGTCAGATTAAAATTTCAGGATCAAAGAATGCTTCCTTGCCAATTTTGGCTGCCACTTTGCTTTCTAATAAAAAAGTTTTTTTAAAAAATCTTCCACAAGTTAGAGATATAGAAACAATGAAAAATTTATTAGAGTCTTTGGGCTCTAGGATCAACTATAAAAATAAAGAACTTATAATTGATAATTCAAAGCAAACAAAAAAATTTGCTTCTTATAGTTTAGTAAAAACTATGAGAGCAGGAATTTTGGTTTTAGGTCCTTTACTTGCCAAATTTGGGTCTGCTAAAGTATCTCTTCCAGGAGGTTGTGCAATTGGTACAAGACCTGTTGATATCCATTTAAAAGCATTAGCAAAGCTTGGAGTGAAATATAAAATTTTAGAAGGGTATGTTCATGCAACAGCTTCTAAAGGATTAAAGGGTGCAAAAATTGAATTTCCAAAAATATCAGTTGGTGCAACTGAAAATTTAATTATAGCAGCGAGTTTTGCTAGAGGGACTACAATTCTATCAAATTGTGCAATTGAGCCAGAAATTAAAGATTTAATTAATTTTTTAAATGCAATGGGATGCAATATTAAATTTGTAGCAAAAAGAACTATTAAGATAATTGGTGTTAAAGAGGTTCAAGAGACCAATTACGGTATAATGTTTGACAGAATTGAAGCTGGCACATATTTAATTGCCGGTGCTTTAACAGCAGGAAACCTGAAGATACAAAATATTATTCCAAGTATTATTCAAACAGAAATTGATACTTTAAGAAAAATAGGAGCAAAAATTATTATCAAGAAAAATGAAGTTCAAATTATTGGAAATAAAAAAATAAAAAATTTAAATATTAAAACTGCACCTTACCCAGGATTTCCAACAGATTTACAGGCTCAAATAATGGTACTATTGTGCAAAGCAAACAAAAAATCTTTAATCAAAGAAGATATCTTTGAAAATAGATTTATGCACGTTGCAGAATTAAACCGAATGGGTGCTAAGATTTCAATAAAAGGAAATTTAGCAACTGTCGAAGGATCAACCAATTTTGCTTCTGCAGAGTTAATGGCTACAGATCTAAGGGCATCAGTATCTTTAATTTTAGCCGCATTAACAGCTAAAGGTAAATCTGTTATTAATAGAATATATCATCTTGATCGAGGGTATGAAAATATTGAAAAAAAATTAAAAAAAGTTGGAGCTAAGATAAGACGGGTAAATTAATGGATAAAAAATACTATGCAAAAATTATCGCAACGGACAATGAGGGTTTACAGATGATCTCGGCTTGCTGTGCGGGTGCTAAAATCAAAGTAGCTGACATTAAATATCTACAAAGTAATAAAATTTTTCTTTTATCATTAGAAAGAACCAAGGTTGAAACTGATAATGAGGATAAAAAAATTAATAGTATTTGTAAATTTGACTTCGTTGATAAAGTGAAATCCAAAAATATTAATCAAAAAGATCATGAAACTGTATTAGAGTTGGTTGGCATAGATTATTTAAAGAATAAGGAAGATTACGAAATAAATTTGATTTTTAATAATAATGCTCATATTGCTTTAACCACTGAAACAATTGAAGTAAGACTTGAGGATCAAAACGAAATTGCATCATGAGAGAATTAAATAGTGAAATTAAAAATTTTGATTTAGCTTTAGAAAAATTATTACTGTTAAGAAAGAATAAGGTTCAATCCAATTCGGTTTCGGTTTCAGGAATTATTAAAGATGTTAAAAAAAATGGTGATAAAGCAGTTTTAAAGTATGAAAAAAAATTTAACCAAAATAACGTTATCGTTCCAACTGCTCAATCAATAGCAAAGTCAATTGCAAGTTTAGATCAAAAGGTAAAAAAAGCTATCGATCTTGCTTATAGTAGAATTTATAAATTTCACTCTCTTCAAAAATTTAAAAACATTTCTTACACAGATAATTTACAAAACAAATTAGAATACAAATATTTACCCATTGATTCAGTTGCTATTTACGTACCAGGATCAACAGCTTCTTACCCATCGAGTGTATTGATGAATGCTATTCCAGCATTAGTTGCTGGCGTAAAGAGAATTGTAATGATTAATCCAGGTTTTAAAGGAGTTCAAAATCCTGCAGTTTTATATGCAGCTCGTAAATGTAAAATTAAAGAGATCTATTCTATTGGCGGACCTTCAGCAATTGCTGCAGTTGCGTATGGAACAAAAAAAATTAAAAAAGTAGATAAGATTGTAGGCCCAGGAAACTCATATGTAGCAGCTGCCAAAAAAGAAGTTTTTGGAGATGTGGGCATTGAAGGGATGACTGCAGGTCCCTCAGAAGTAACTATTGTCTGTGATAAATTTTCAAATGCAGAATGGGTTGCAAGTGATCTAATAGGGCAAGCAGAGCATGATAATCTTGCACAATGTATTTTAATTTCTAAAGATAAAAATTTACTAAATAAAGTTAAGCTAGAAATTACTAAACAACTAAAAGAGATACCAAGAATCTCTATTGCTAAAAAGAGTTTAGTAAATAATGGAATTCTACTTTATATAAAATCTGATCAAAAAATTATTGAAGTAGTCAATAAAATTGCTCCTGAACATTTAGAATTGAATGTTAAAAATTATAAACAACTTGTTTCTAAAATTAAAAATTCAGGTTCAATTTGTTTAGGGAAATATGCAGTGATGGCAATGACCGATTATAATGTTGGATCTAATCACGTATTGCCAACTAATGGTTCTGCAAAATATTCAAGTGGAATAAGCGTTAATGAATTCTATAAAAGAATTTCATACATAAACCTATCAAAAAAGGGTATTGAAACTCTTGGACCATCCGTTATAACTCTTGCAAATTATGAAGGGTTAGCAGGACATGCTCAATCCGTTAAAAAAAGAATTAGGAGAAATTAAATTTGTCAAAACAGGACTTACTGGAATTCAAAGGCAAGGTGACGGACCTACTTCCAAACGCAATGTTTAGAGTTCAACTAGAGAATGGTCATATCGTGACCGCTCACACAGCAGGTAAGTTAAGAAAGAATAGAATTAGAGTGTTACAAGGCGATAATGTAACAGTCGAAATGACACCTTACGATCTTACTAAAGGCAGAATCATCTTTAGAGGATAATTTAAGGCTGAGTAGCTCAGGAGTAGAGCAGAGCCCTGAAAAGGCTTGTGTCGGGAGTGCGAATCTCTCCTCAGCCACCACCTTCAATTTTTCATCTTGAAATTAGCCAAAAAGAAATTAACTTATTTCTATAACAAATAACAAAAGGACTAAGAAATAAGATGAGTACATTACAAGGTAAAGTAAAGTGGTTTAACGGTAAAAAAGGTTATGGTTTTATCGAAAGAGATGACAAAGAAAAAGATGCATTTGTCCATGCAAGCGCAGTGAAAGCTGCAGGTATGAGATTTTTAAATGAAGGTGATAAACTAGAGTTTACACTAGAAGATGGTCCAAAAGGTCCTTCTGCAGTTAATTTAAAAAAATTAGACTAATTTATATTTCACAAAATTATTAAAGGGCGTTTTATCTAGAAAATAGATAAACGTCCTTTTTTATTTATGTCTTGAATATTTATAATTTTTGTCTAAAAGACTGCCCATGATTATAAATATTACATATAGAGAGACTTCAAGAAGCACTCATAGAATCTATTTCCATTGCCTGTAGGCAATTATTTATAATTTAATTTTTAATCCACACAAAAATAATATAAAAATAAACAAAGTTTGTATGCCCGCGTAGTATAATGGTCAGTACGGGAGTTTGTGGAACTCTAGGATTTGGTTCAATTCCAAGCGCGGGTACCAAAAATAGATGAATAAAGAAAATAAATTAGTTCCTGGGTTACCCTCAGGGTTTGAAGATCGATGGAGCAAAAAATTACTTCTTAAAAAAAAGCTTCTAAAAGCAATTGAGAATAATTTTATAAAGTTTGGTTTTGATCCTTTAGAAACACCATCCTTCGAAATCAGTGAAAATATTGGATCTTTTTTGGCAGAGGATGACACTAATCCTATGTCTGATGTATTCTCTTTTGCAGATGGAGATAAAAATATTACTTTAAGATACGATCTATCTAGCCCACTCGCAAGGTTTGTTGCTCAAAACAATCAAGAATTACCTTCAATTTATAAACGTTATGCTATTCAAAATGTATTTAGAAATGAAAAAGCTGGTAACGCTAGGTATCGTGAATTTATGCAAGCAGATTGTGATATTGTTGGCAATGTTAATCCTGCTCAAGCAAATGCTGAATTATGTAATTTGATAGCAAGTACTTTAATCGCTTGTGGTCTTAATAAAGATCAATTTACCATTAATGTAAGTAATCGAAAAATTGTTCAAGGTTTGATTGAAGAACTTAAAATTTCTGAAGAAAAGAAAATAAAAGTTATGCGGGCAATTGATAAATTAGATAAACCTGGATTTGGTTTAAAAGGGGTTGAGGATCTTTTAAAAAAGGAGCGAAAAGATGCAAGTGGTGCTGTCACTAAAGGGGCAGATTTAAATGATGATCAAGCCTCTCAAATTATAAATTTTTTAAAAGTTAAAGATCTATCTGAATTAAAAAATACTCTACAAAACCCTTTGTCCCAAGAAGGTATTAAAGAAATTGAAGAATTATTTGAAATCGTAAGTTATGGAAACTATGCTAATCAAGTTAAAACAAACTTTACTATTGTAAGAGGCCTTGCTTACTATGATGGATTTTGTGTTGAAACAAATTTAAATTTTAAAGCAACGAATACTAAGGGCAAAGAAGTAGATATTGGCAGCGTGTGTTCAGGAGGCCAATACAATAAACTAATTTCAAGATTTAAAGGTGTAGATATTCCAGGAACAGGGGTTAGTATTGGGGTTGATCGATTGTTATTTGCAATGATGCAATTAGACCAGATTAAAATAAATGAACAAAAACCTGTGATTGTTTGCGTCATGGATGACAAATATCTTAAAAATTATTATGAAATTCTTAATACTTTAAGAGAAAATAATATTAATTCAGAAATATTTTTAGATAGTAAAAAAAATCTCGGCAAACAATTAACTTATGCAAATAAAAGAGAGTGTCCAGTTGCTGTTATCTGTGGTGACAATGAATTTAAAGATAATACTGTAACCCTTAAAAATCTTTTAGCAGCAAAGGGTGAAAATAATCAAACTACAGTTCCAAAAGAGAATTTAATTAATGAAATCAAAAAATTTATCTGAAAAAATCCTTAGATCAGTAAAGTCTAAAGGATTTAAATACATAGAACTGCCCTCAGTTATTGAAGCTAATCATATAGTACAAAGATCTGGTGAAAATTTTAGAAAATTTATTTTCTCTTTTACTGACCAAAATGGCAGTGAATTATGTCTTAGGCCTGATTTAACAATTGTTTCTTGTCTTAGATACTTAGAAAATAATTTAAAAGGTAAAGAAAAAATATTCTATAGCGGTCAAGCTTATAGAAAATCTCAAAATAAAAAAGATTCAATTATTAGAAACCAAATTGGTTTTGAAATTATTGGTTCTAAAGATGAAAAAAATGATGATAAAGAAATTATCAATACTTCTTTAAAATCTCTTCAAAGTTTAAAATTTACATCAGGAATTTTAACTATTGGTAACGTTGAAATATTTAATTTACTTTTATCAAAATTAGATATTCCACAAAGATGGCGTCTAAGACTTTCAAGACATTTCTGGAGAGAAAGCTATTTTAATGATTTGTTAAAAAGACTAGAGACAAATTCTGATGTTGATCCAACCATCGTTGAAGTTGATAAAAAGCGTTATGTTCAAATGCTAAAAGAGGATCAGTCTAAAGTTATTGCTGGTAGATCCATTGGGGAAATCTTAAAAAGATTTAATGATAAAATTAAAGACCCAAGAAGAACCAATAAAGGCCAAAGAGTTTCAAAGATAATTAAAGAATTTTTAAATATTAAATGTCCAATTAATCAAGCTGCAAAAAAATTAAATGAATTTTTTAAAAAATATAAAATTAACCTAATAGTAGATCAAAAGTATTTTCCGATTTCAAATAACAAAGTCTCAAAATTAAATGTAGTATTTTCAGCATCTTTTGGCAGACAACTTGAATACTATACAGGCATGGTTTTTAAAATTGACGTTAAAACTAATTCAAAAATTAAAAACATCATCAGTGGCGGTAGATATGACAAACTAATATCAGACCTAGGTTCGAATAAGCCAGTTGCAGCAGTTGGGGCTGCTTTAAATTTATAACTTTATGAAAAATATAATTAATATTGGTATCCCAAGTAAAGGCAGACTTAGAAAAGATGTTTTAAATATTTTCAAAAAAAAGAAGCTAAATCTAATCTCCGAAAGAGGGGAAAGAGATTTATTTGCTTCAATCAAGGGTCATAAAAATATCAAAGTAGTTTATTTACATGCAAGAGAAATAGTCCAAAGACTTGGAGATGGTTCATTGGATATTGGTTTTTCAGGATATGACTTACTTAAAGAAAGTGAAATTAATATTCAAAACAAGATTAGTGTTTTAAAAAAATATGGCTTTGGCAAAGCAACATTAGTTATCGCAATACCTGATGTTTGGTTGGATGTACAAACTATTGCAGATCTTGAAGAAATAGCTTTTCAATTCAAAGATCAAAAGAAAAAAAGACTAAGAGTAGGCACCAAGTATCCTAATCTTACTAGAGAATTTTTATTTTCAAAAGGTGTTACCCAATTTCAATTAGTTGATAGTCTAGGTGCAACCGAGACTTATCCATTTACAGGTTCTGCTGAAATTATAACTGATATTACCTCTACTGGAGAGACTCTAAAAGCCAATAATTTAAGAGTATTAAAAGATGGAGAGATTTTAAAATCCGAAGGCTGTATGATGATTTCTAAAGGGTCTGTAAAAAAAAATGAAGTCCAAAAGTTAGCTAAATTACTTTCTAAGAATTAATCATTAAAAATAAAAATAATTTTTTAAAATACTTTTAGTTTAAAAAGTCTTCTTGTGTCAAAACGAAGCCAAATAATCATCAGTTTTACTGTGTTTTTTATTCTTAAAATTTTAAATTTATTTGTAATTTAAATAATCACGTATATCTTTGATTACATGGACACGATTCTTCTAGTTATTTTAATTTTATTGCTTGGAGCAGTTTCTATAATTCTTTACTTAAATTTGAAGTCTAAGCCATTAGATGAAAATGCAAATAAACAAGGTGAGGAAATAGCTAATTTAAAATTAGAAATTACAAATTTAAAAGATAGTCTAAATACAACAATCAATAATTCTTTGGGATCCATGTCGACTTCTTTCAATGCTCTTTCTACTGGGGTTACTAAAGATATGACTGAAACCTTAACTAAGGTGGAGGAAAAAGTTGGAAATTTTAATCAACAAGTACAATTGTTAAATCAAAGCCAGGAAGGCATAACTAAAATTTTAGCTGGGGTTAAAAAATATGGAACTCTTGCTGAGTTTTCTCTAGATGCATTAATCAAAGATCTATTGCCAGCCTCACAGTTTATGACCAATGTGAAGATGCAAGAAAATACAAGTGAAAATGTTGAATTTGCAATTAAACTTCAAGGAGATGTATTGGTTCCGGTTGATAGTCATTTTCCTGTTGAAAAATTCAAAGCAATTACTGATGGTTATGATGCAGATGATAAAAGAGCAGTCGCAGATGCTAGAAAACAATTGGCCAGTGCTTTTAAAGCAAAAGCTAAAAGTGTGAATGAAAAATATATTGTTCCTCCAAAAACTACAGATTTTGCAATTGTCTATGCTCCAACAGAGAGCTTATATAAAGAACTAACTGAGTACCAAGACCCAAGCACTAAAGAGCTATTAACTCAAGAACTTATGAAAAAGTATAAAATTGTGATTTGTGGACCAAACACACTTTCAGCTTATTTACAGTCTTTGCACATGGGGTTTCAATCCTTAAAAGTTCAAAAAGGAGCTACAGAAATTTATAATCATTTAAAAACAATCAGCACAAGGTTTTCAAAGCATTTTGAAAATATAATTTCCCTTAGAAAAAAATTAGAAGAGGCTATGGGTGTTGTGGATAAATTTGGAACTGATGCAAGATCAATTACAAGAACTTTAGAAAGTATTAAAGATCCAGAACAGATTGAGAAAGCTGTAGAAACAGAAAACGTAGAAAAATTTGTTGAACGAAATAGACAACTTAAAAATTAATTTCTTTTTTTCATTAATACCGTCTATAAGAAATAATATGCATTGGAATAATAAATTCGTTTATCCAAAATCAACACGGTCAATCATTCAAGGCTCAAGGCACTATTCTGTTAATCAAGAGAGTTTGCCTTCAGTTACTACTATTTTAAAAGCAACAGAGTCTGAGGAAAAAAAGGCAAAATTAGAAGAATGGAAAAAAAGAGTAGGTTATAAAGAAGCTGAGGCAATTTCTAGAGAAGCAACTTCTCGAGGAAGTTCAATGCATGACTATTTAGAAAAATTTCTTTTAGGAAAGTTAAACTTAGATTTACTTGGCGATAATACTCGTGAAAAAATGATGGCAGATCAAATCATTGAAAATGGTCTAAGAAATAAATTAAATGAAATTTGGGGATGTGAAGCAACATTGTATTATCCTGGAAAATATGCGGGTGCAGCTGATTGTATTGGAATTTATGAAAATAAGGAAACAATCATAGATTTTAAACAAAGCAATAAGCCAAAAAAAGATGAATGGATTGATGATTATTATTTGCAATGTGCTGCTTATGCTTTGGCACACAATACCGTGTATGGTTCAAATATTACACAGGCAGCAATACTTTTATGTACAAAAGACAATATATTTCAAAGGTTTGTAATTGATGGTGAGCGATTTAGAAGTTATCAAAACCAGTTCATGGAAAAAGTAGAATATTTTTATTCAAAAAGGATGGCAAATTGAATTACGTAATTTGGGATATAGAAACTGACTCTGCCCAGCTTGACTGGGCAACTATGATTGAGATAGGTGCAATTCTTTTAGATGAAAATTTCAAAGAAAAAGAAAGGTTTTCAGCACGATGTAGAATGCCCCAGGATAGGGTGCCATCTGCAACTGCACTATGTATTAATAAATCAAATGTTGATTTAATAACTAAGGGAAATTTAAGTCACTATGAAATGATTTCTCAAGTTGAAAAAAAATTTAGAGAATGGTCACCAGCTACTTTCATGGGTTTTTCCAGCGTGGGTTTTGATGATGAAATCTTAAGAAGAGAGTTTTTTAAATCACTTAGAAAACCTTATCTGACAAATACAGATGGCAATGCAAGACATGATGCTTTGAACATGATCAAGGCAGCGTTTGCTATAGATGAAAATGTTTTAAAAACAGAATTAAACCCAAAAGGTAATAAATCAATGAAACTCGAGTCTCTTGCAAGATTGAATGGCTTTGACTCTAAGGATGCCCATTCAGCTTTATTTGATACTGAACTTACCGTTAAAGTTTTAGCATTATTAAAAGATAAGCAGCCAGATTTATGGCATGAATACTTAAAAACAAGAAGTAAAGTTGTTGTTGAAAATTTAATTAAACAAGAAAAGATGTTTACAATAAATGAAAATTTTTTTGGTAAAAACTTTTTATTTTTAGTTGCACCATTACATCCAAATGCATGTATGCATCCTGTGTATAAATGGGGTCAGGCAGTTAATTTAACTGCAAATGTAGAAGAACTTCAAAAACTTAATTATCAAGATTTGAAAAAAGAAATGAAAAAGTCACCTAGATTTTATAAAACCATTAAAGCTAATAAGGCACCAATAATTTTAGATAAAAGCTTAGGATTAAAAGTAGATCCTTACAAAAAAATTGATATCAATTTGCTAAATAAAAGAGCTGAACTTATGAAAACTAATGAAAAGTTTTCTCAAGATATATGCAATATTTTAAAGGAAGCTGCTGAAGAAAAAATGGATACATCCTCTCAAGAAGATCTAGAGCCAGAGGAGACTATTTATTCAGGTGGATTTGATACTTTTAATAAAGATGTTCCTTTATTTCAAAAATTCCACGAGGCTGATTGGAAAGGAAAATTTGCACTTTTAGATAAATTTAAAGATGAACGATTAGTTACATTCGGGCACAGTTTAATTTATAATGAGGCACCTGAAATCTTACCTAAAGATATTTATAAAAAAATTAAAAGAAGAATTGCATCAAGAATACTTAGTACTAATAAGGAAAAATGGTGGACTGTATCTGCTTTTTATTCTGAATGTGATGAAATAAGGGAAAATGACGATAAAATGTTTTCATTTAAAACGGTCGATGAAAAGCTTAAATTTCTTGATGGAATTAATGATTATGTAATGAATTTGGAGCAAAAATATTCTGATGCATAATTAATATGTTAAAAATATCTATTTTTGACCATTGAATAATTATTTGAAACAATTATATCAATAATATGCTTATAGATTTTAAAGACGAAGACTTTGATAGTAAAATTAAAAACGAAGATGTTTCTGTAATTCAATTTTCAGCAGCTTGGTGTGGTCCATGTAAGGCCCTAAAGCCAGTGATGGATAAATTGGCTGACGAGTATAAAGATAAAGCTGGTTTTTATTATGCTGATATTGAAGATGGTGGCATCAATACTGGTAGTGCAGCTGGTATTAGAGGAGTTCCAACAGTGATTATCTATAAAAAAGGGGTAGAAGTTGATCGAAAAGTTGGTGGCGTTCCAGAAAGCCATATGAAAGAATTTTTAGATAAAAATATCTAATTTAAATTCAATACTTCACCCGCTAGATATAAAGATCCTGTAATTAATATTATATCATTTTCTTTAACTGGAATTGATTTTAAGGCTTCAAAAACATTTTCTTTATATTGAATATTTGGAAAGTCTTTTAATTTATTCTTCAAATCAACTCCTTTAATTGAATTAGGTTGATTGGGAATATCAATAGTTGTTAAAGATGAAATATTTTTAAAATATTTCATATAGTCTTGATGATCTTTATTAGCCATCATTCCAAGGATGATATGTTTGTTACAATTTAGAGTTTGCAAATATTCATTTAAAACTTTTGCACCCAATGGATTATGAGAGCCATCCACAAATAATTGATTATTTTTGGATAATTCTTTTAATTTTCCTGATGTGAGTTCCTGAAGTCTTGCAATACTATGAATATTTGTAATCCCATTCTGTACATGATTTTCTTTAATAGATAAATTTTCTAAAACTCTCACTGTTGCAATAGCACTTGAAACATTTTCTAATTGAAAGCCTCCATGAATGTTAGGAAGGGGAAGCTTTAAACCTCCAAACTTATCCTCATAATAAAAGAAACCATTCTCTTTTAATGAAAAACTATAATCTTTATTGTAGAAAAGTTTTTGAGATTTATTATTTAAAATTGTATTTTTTATACAATCAGTGATTTCTTTTGAGCTTTGTTTTGCAACAATAATGTTTGATTGCAATAATGATGAAGTTTTTTCGAAGATAATTTTTTCTACAGTTTGCTCATTTTCTGGAAGCCAATCGAGGTGATCTAACCCAATCGAAGTGACAATACTTGCTAAATTTTCTTTCAATATATTTGTAGCATCAAATCGATGAAATAAGCCAGTTTCAACTAAATTAATATTATCCTTATATTCACTAGCTTTTTTAAAGAAAGCAGCTGTTAGAATTTCAAAAAATGTAATTGGTTGATTTTCATTAGCCTCTTCTATCTCTTCAAATAAATTGGCTAAATTTTCATCATCTAGTTCTAAATTATTAAAAACAAATCTTTCATTTATTTTTTGAATATGGGGGCTTGTGTAAATATTACACTTAAATCTTGCCTCTTTTAAAATAGCAAATAAAGCTTGAATAGTTGAGTATTTACCATTGGTCCCAATAATTGAAATAGCTTTAATTTGATCCTGAGGATTCCCTAATTTCGCACAAAGATTTTTTACTCGATCTAAGGATAGATCTATCTCTTTAGGATGCAGCTTTTGTAAGCGACTGACTATCTTCTGTAGTTTCATTTAGTTCAGAACTTACAGCAGAATTTTGCTTAAGCAATATTGATAATAAGTTACCAATTTTGTCTGTTAAGTCTTTTCTTTCAACAATAAGATCTACAAAACCTGTCTTTTCAACATACTCACTTCTTTGAAAACCTTCTGGCAATTCTTCTTTTACTGTTCCTTGAATAACTCTTGCCCCTGCGAATGCTATTAAAGCACCTGGTTCAGCAATATGAATATCTCCAAGCATTGCATAGGATGCAGTAATACCTCCAGCTGTTGGATCTGTAATTAGCACTAAGTAGGGTAAATTATTTCTTTTAAGTTCATTGATTGCAAGAGTGGTTCTAGTCATTTGTGATAAAGAAATTAATGATTCCATCATCCTCATTCCTCCACCGGCACTGATACAAATGAATGGGGTTTGGTTTTCAATTGCATATTGAACTCCATATAAAAAAGCTTCTCCCTCAGCGGCGGCCATTGAAGCTCCTAAAAAATCAAAATCAGATGCAACAGCAGTTACTTTAATATTATTAATATTTCCAGAAGCAACCATCATTCCACATTCCATACCTGTTTTTTTTCTAGCACTTTTTAATCGTTCTTTATAAGGTTTTTTATCAGTCCAATTTAATGGGTCATCACTTGGAATAGGGGTCTTAAATACTTCATAATTATTTTTGCCAAACAATATATCAAATCTTTGTCTAGGTTTAATTCGATGATGTTTGTTACAATCTGGGCAAACAAATAAATTATTCTCTAAATCTTTTTTTAAAATTGGTCCTCTGCAACATGAAGTCCAGTCACTTTTTTCAATATCTTCTTTGGAGGCTCTTTTATTAATAGCAGTTTTGATTTTTTCACCTGCTCTTATTATTTTGGTAATCCAATTCATTTAATTTTATTTTTTAATCTTTTCACAATATTAGTAACATTTGTGACAGGATTTTGTCTCTTTTTAATTGAGTTTGATATTTCCTTACATAATGCGCTACCCACAACTAATCCATCTGCTTTTCTTAATGATTTGATTGTTTTTTCAGTAATCCCAAAGCCAATTACTACATTTTTAGATTTGTCTAGCTGTTTAATTTTGGCATATCTTTCTAAAATTTTTTTAGGAGAAACTTTTAATTTACCACCTGTTGTTGATAGCATTGAGATATAATAGACCATATCATGAGATGCTTTCATAATTTTCTTTAATCTTTGATTTGACGTAGTAGGTGAAACTAATTGAATAAAATTAATTCCTTTTTTTTTACATTTATTAGCAAAGCTAGTATTTTCTGGATAAGGAAGATCCACAACAATCAATCCATCAACTTTTGAAATTGAACATTTTTTTAAAAAATTGTCCTCTCCATATTGATAAATCATATTATAATAACCCATCATTATAATAGGCTTTGTTGATCTTACTTTTTTAAAATCTTTTACAATGGAAAAGACATCATTAATTTTAATTCCATTTTTTATAGCTCGGTAAGCACTAGTTTGAATTTGCCCACCATCAGCAATAGGTGTGTTATGTGGAAAACCTAATTCACAGATATCTGCATAATTTGAAATAGATTTTAAAATTTCTAAAGATTTTTTTTTAGAATTATCACCTGCTACTGTGTAAGTTAATAAAGCTGGTCTTTTCTCTTTTTTTGATATTAAAAATGCCTGATTGATTAATGAAGAGCTCATTAAATTTTTCCCAATCTTTCTTTTAGAATATCCCTGTCTTTTTTAGCATCCCCACAAGAGTTAACTATGATGATGGTATCCTTACTTAATTTTGGAGCAATTTTTATAGCTTCTGCAAAGGCATGACTAGGTTCTAAACTTGGATTAAGTTTTTCAAATTTTTTAACCATTTGGTAAGCATTAAGCGCATCTTCATCGGTTGCATAAGTGTATCTGGCTCTTTTAGTATCTTTTAAATAACAATGAATAGGGCTGACACCTGGATAATCTAAACCAGCGCTAATAGATTCAGTATCATTGATCTGTCCTTCTGAATTTTGACAAACATAAGAAGCAGCACCATGTAAAATACCGATTTTGGCATTTCTGCTTAAAGGAGCGGCATGAAGTTTAGAATTTTTTGGTCCACCAGCTTCAACACCAATAAGTTCTATTTGTTTTTTATCATAATCAATAAATTCACTCCAAAAACCATAAGCAGAGCTTCCGCCACCAACGCAATTAATTAGCTTAATTTTATTTGGGATTTTTTTAAATTGCGATTTTAATTGAACTTTAAGCTCTCTTGAAATTTGAGCAGTACTCCAACCACATATTTTTACAAAGATGTTTGGACCCACTGTTGAACCAACACACATATGAGTGTTATCACAATTAGATACCCAGTATCGCATACATTCGCTGACAGCATCTACTAGTGTTTGGCTTCCAGAGTAAACCGGTACTATTTCAGCACCATTTTTTCTCATAGCATCACAATTAGGTTTTTGCCTTTTAATATCTTTTGCACCCATGAATATTTTGCACTTAAGACCAAATTTCTTAGCAGCCATACTTAGCATCTTACCCGCATAGCCAGCACCAGTATCTCCAACGATATATTTTTTACCCATGGATTTACAAATTAAAGCATGCACTGTTGCATTATATATTTTATGGGCACCACCATTAGCTTCTGAAACTACCTTTGCCCAAATTTGAGCCCCACCAAGATGGTTAGTTAAATTTTCCAATTTTATAAATGAGGTAGGAGACCCAATATAGTTTTTAAAATAAAAGTCTCTTTTTTTTATGAATTTTTTGTCTTTTCTTAGTTTTTGAAATTGTATAGTTAAGTCTTCAACTGGTTTTTTAAGTGTTTCTGGAATAAAACTCCCACCAAATTTACCACCCCAGAATCCATATTTGTCGTGTTGATCAATTAATGGAATACCTTTTTTAAGTTGCATCATTTAATTCTTTAATTTTTTTTAAAAAGATTTCTATTTTGGAAATGTCTTTTAATCCAGAAGTTTCTAGTCCACCAGATATATCTATAATATCTGCTATTTTTTTATAATTTTCAAGCTTATCATTTATTTGAATGTTTCCTGCTAGCATAATTTCTTTATTTATTTTTTTATTTTCAATTAATTTATGATCAAACGCCATACTTTTTTCATAACCTTTGCTATCAAATAAAAAAATATCAGTGACATCATTATAATTTTGATAATTTTCAAAATCATTTTTATTTTCAATTGTTAAAGCGGTAATTATTTTTTTGTTATAATTTTCTTTTATTGATTGAACTTCCTCAGGACTACAGTCATAAAGTTGATAATAATCGAAGGGAAGGCCTTTTATTTCTTCAAGAATTTTGTAATCTGGTTTTACTAACACTGCCACATATTTTGAATTTTTTTTATCTACTTTTAATAAATCTTTGAGAGCATTTAATTCAACAAATCTTCTAGATTTTGGATAGTTTGTGATAAAGCCAATATAAGCCGGTGAAAGGGGATGATCGGTTAAATATTCAAGTGTTTTAATATCTGAAATTCCACAAATCTTTAATTTCATCTAATTTAGTGATGAAATAATTTTTTTTATATTTTCTCTAGGATTACCTTTGGTGATGGGTCTTCCAATTATTAGACAATCACTACCTGCATCTATTGCTTCTTTTGCATTCATAGTTCTTTTTTGATCATCATTTAAAGATTCTTGTCTTATGCCAGGTGTAAAACATTTCAATTTAGGTGCAATTTCTTTAATCATTTTAATTTCTAAAGGACTACAGATAACACCATGCAGATTTGCTTCATCAGCAATTTTAATTAATCTTAATACTTGATCTTTTACTTGATCTTTAAATCCTAAACTTGATAGATCTTCATCATTAAAACTAGTTAAAACAGATACTCCTAATAGTTTTAAATTTATATCTTGAGCAACTTTATTTGCAGCTTTTAATGCATCCAACCCATTCAATAAGTGAACCGTTGCATAGCTTACATTTAATTTCTCTAGAGATTTAATTGACTCAATTAATGTATTTTTGATGTCAAAAAATTTAGCATCATAAAAAATTGGTTTATTAAATTTGGATAATTCTTTTATTTCTTCTGGGGATCTTTGAGTAATGTATTGTAAACCAATCTTAATCCCTGAAATATCTTCGTGGATTTGATTTAATAGATCTAAAATTTCATTTTGACTTGATACATCGCAGGCAACAAAAATACTTTTATTGGTCATCGTTTAATTTTTTAAACATTTCTTTTGCCATTTTAAAGTGAATTGTTTTTTTTTCAGGGACATTTACTTTTTCACCTGTTTTTGGATTTCTTCTAATTGATGCTTTTTGCGTATTAGTGGAGAAAACTCCAAATCCTCTAAGCTCAACTCGATCACCTCTTTTTAGGGTTCTTTTAATTTCGTTCAAAATTATATTAGTGAATTTTTCTAAATCTTTTTTAAGGAAGTTTGGATAGTTTTCGGAGAGTTGTTTTAAAAGCTTTGATTTTACAATAGCCAATTTAAATCTTCTTTTACTCTTTATCTTCTTCTTTTTTCTTTAGATCTTCAGAAAGTGATGAGAATGGAAGATTTTTTCCAGATCCTTCAGCACCATATTTCTCTAATGCTTCTTTTTTCTCAATTTCTTCTAGTAGTTTTATACTTAAACTTGCTTTTCTTTTATCTAGATCTAATTCAGCTATAGCACAGTCAATTCTTTCACCACCTGTAAATCTTGATGGTCTTGCATCTGCTGCGTTAATAGCAATTTGAGATTTTTTGATGTGAAAGTCCATTTCACAACCTTCAGGTCTTACAATTAAACCCTTGTTATCAGTTGATACTATTTTTACGGTAATTGTTTGATTTACTTTTTTATCATTAAACCAATCAAATGGATCAGGTTGAGTTTGTCTTAAACCAACTCTAATTTTTTGGTCAGCTGCTTTTACTTCTAAAACTTTAACTTTTAACTTGTCACCTTTTTTATACTTAGCTAATTCTTCTTCACCGTTATTTAAATACGTTAAATCATTACAATGTAAAAATGCATCTACGTCTAAATCTTCTACTTTAATAAATAATGAATATTCATTTTTATTTACAACTTCACCCTCCACAACCGTTCCAACTGGGAATTTTTTTTCAAAAGTTTCAAAAGGATTTTCTTGGGTTAATCTATGTGAAATTGCTACTCTTCTCTTTTCTTTATCAATCTCAGTTATTATACAATCGATTTCATCACCAACTTTGAACATTTTTTTTGCTGATACATTTTTTTTAGTCCAGCTAAGCTCGCTTGAGTGCAGTAAAGTTGTTAGACCTGGTTCTAATTCACAAAAAGCACCAAAGTCCATTAGTTTAACTACTTTAACTTTATAAATTTTATTTAGTTCATAATTCTCGATATGTTCAAAAGGATCTGGAGATAATTGTTTGACTGAACATCCAACTTGTAATTTTTCAGTATCAACTGAAATAACTTTTAGATCATGTTTTTCTCCAATGTTGAAAACTTCATCTGGATGGTTCACTCTAGAATAAGAAATTTCTTGTAAGTGAACTAACACATCAAGTTCGTTATTTACATTAAAGAAACATCCAAAGGTACTATATCCTTTTACTTCCGCACCTTTAATGATGTCTCCAACTTTATATTTTTCAATAATTTTTGCTTTATCCTCTTTTTTAAATGAAGAAATTATTTCTCTCCTTGATACGCAAGCATTTCCTCTAATTTTATCTAATTTTATTAAAGCGAACTTTTGAGGTTCATTCATTAAATGACTTATGTCTTTTAAAGGCTTATCACTTATTTGAGATCCTGGTAAAAACATTAAAGAGCCGGTATCAATATGTTCTACTATGCAACCACCTTTACATTTTGAAGTAATTTTACCCATAATAGGTTCATTTTTTTCATAAGCTTCGACAAGTTTATCCCAACCTTTAATTTTTTGAGCTTTGCTTGCAGATACTAGTACTTCACCATTTTTATCTTCAATTTTTTCAAGTAGTACTGAAATTGTTTCTCCTACCTTAATCTTCTCAGCAAGACCCATGCTTTTAAGTTCATTTATATCCAAAACGGGTTCACTCTTTAAACCTTCAACAAATAAAAAAACAAACTTTTCTGTAATTTTATTAATTTTTCCCTCAATTATTTTTCCTTCTTCTATTTGGACTTTTGAGAGCTGACTATTTAATAATTTTTCGAATTCTTTTGAGGCTGGATTTGATAGGTCGTTGTAAATTTCCATTAAGTATTAAGTTTCCTGTCTATAATTTTTTTTATTTTTAAAAAACACGCTCTTTTAGATAAATTTGTCGTGTTAATCAATACCGAATCTTTAGTTTTCTTTAGTGGTGAAATTTTACGATTATAGTCACTTTTATCACGTTTTTTAATGCTTTTTAATACTTCTGTAAAAGTTATTTTGTTATTTAAATTTTTAAGCTCTTTAAATCTTCTTAATGCTCGAGTTTTTATGTTAGCAGTTATAAAAAATTTAAATTCTGCATCTGGAACTATATTGTAAGTTATATCTCTACCATCAAGACAAGATCCATCAAATTTTTTTGGAGGATTATATGCAAAATTAATTTGAAAAGAATGCACAAGTTTTCTGATTTTAATATTTTTTGATATGATGGATGCTTCTGTACCCACTTTATCAGAAATTAGTTCTTTATTTTCCAAATCTTTTATTTTTAAAGATTTAATTTTTTTTTTTAGAAAATTAAGATTCCATTTTTTAGGAAATCTTAATTTTAAATAGGCTATAAATCGATATATCTTTCCAGTATCAAGATAAAACAAGTTGTAATGCTTAGAAATTGCTTTTGCTAATGTTCCAGCCCCAGCTGCAGCTGGAGAATCTATTGCAATTTTTATTAATTTATTTCTTTTATTTGTCATTTTTAATTTGATTTATAATATTTAAAAAATTTGGAAATGATGTCTTAATAGAATCTCTATCATGTATATGCCAATTCCCACCAAAAGATAGAGCAGCAATAACGCTCGTCATAAATACTCTGTGGTCCTTTAAAAATCCTTTAATTACAATTTTTTTATCTACAAAAAGATTTGGATTGCCAAATATTTTAATAGAATTTTTAGTCATAATGTTTTTAATTCCTATTAAGTTTAGAATTTTAGACCCCCATATTAATCTTGGACTTTCTTTTTGATTTAACTCACTCAAATCATTAAAGGTAGATACCCCATCTGCTTTGGCTGCTACAAGAAAAATACTCAGGAATTCATCAATAGCACCACTATTAAATTTAGTAGGACAATTAATAGGTTTAATTTTTCTTGGACTTTTTACTAATACATCTGCAATAGGTTCACCTTTGTAAATTTTTTTATTTTTAAAACTTATTTTAATTCCCATCATTTTTAAAATTTCAACAACCCCAATCCTTGAAGAATTTATATTTACATTTTTTATCAGTAATTTTGAATTTTTGGCCAAAGCGGTTAGGATAATAAAAAAAGCACTAGAGCTTATATCTGAAGGTATATCATAATTAAGTTTAGCAATTTTTTTTGCCTTATTTATTTTTATTAAATCAAATTTGTCGTAGTTTTTTATTTTGATTGGTAACCTAAGGTGTTTACATAAAATTTCTGTATGATTTCTAGATTTTTTTGCTTTAATAACCGTTGTTCCTGACGTCCTTAATGCAGCCAATATTATACTGCTTTTTACTTGTGCAGATCCTTTGTCTTCATAATGATATATTGGTTTTGTAATATCTACGCCTTTGATAGTTAAAGGTAGATATTTATTTTTTGAAAGTTTAAAAGTTGCTCCAAATTTACTTAGAGGGTCAGTTACTCTTTTAAAATCTCTTCTACTTAAACTGCTATCTCCAATTAATTTAATCTCCCTATTAGAATTAACTAATAATCCTAAAATCAACCTTCCTAAAGTTCCAGAATTTTTAGCATCAATTGTTAAATTTTTATCAAATTTTAAACCGCTGATGCCTTTACCATAAATTTTACAAGTATTTTTTTTTATGACTACTTTAATCCCTAATTTCTTAACTGCATCTATTGCCGCCATAACATCTTCTGACATAAGCAAATTTCTGGCTGTTGAAATACCAGATGCAATGGATGAAAAAAGTACCCAACGAATACTTATACTTTTATCACCTGAAACAGAGATTTTTTTATTAAAATTTTTAATTTTATTTTTAATAACAATGTAATTAGGCATTTAATATTAATTAAAATTAAAGGAGTCTCCAAAATAAGCATTTTTAGCATTTACATTATTGACCAAATTTTGAGGAGAGTCTTGGGCTACAATTTTACAATTGCTTAATATCATTGCAGTATCAACACAGGCCAATAGATCTCGAGCTTGGTGATCACAAATACATATAGTTATCTCATTTTCTTGCTGAAGATTTACTATTATTTCTTGAAGCATTTTGATTGTAAGTACATCTAAAGCTGCAAAGCATTCGTCTAATAAAAGTACTTTTGGGTCAGACAATAAAGATATTGCAATCACTAATTTTTTTTTTTGACCGCCAGATAAAAATTTAGCTTTTACATTTTTAATATTTTCAAGTTCAAATTTATTAATTAAGGTATCAATTTTATTTTGAATTAAATTTTTTGAATCAATTACAATTTCCCCTACAGCTTTTAAATTATCATGTAGTGTTAAATCATTAAAGTATCCACCATGTTGTGGAACATAACCTACTTTAAATTTTTTAGTTCTTAAATAGACTGGATAATTATTTACTTCTTCACCATTAATTTCAATTTTTCCAGAGTCAGGAGAAATTAGTCCAGTTATTAAATTAAAAATAGTAGATTTTCCAACACCGTTTGGACCTAGCATACCAAAGATTTGACCTCTACGAATTTTAAAATCAATATTGTCTAATATTAATCTGTTTCCATAAGATAGACTTATATTTTTGAACTCAATAATAGCATTCTCTTGTTTGAATGATTTAATTCGAAATTTTTTTATTATTGCCATTGTAATTTTTGCTTTGAATATTTATTTTTTTATAGTTTTCATACATGAATATTTTTGTATCTTTACTTTTAATGTCCATCTCAGCTACATCCGCTTTTAATATATTTTCACTGTTAGTATAAATTACATTTTCAGAAATTGTCATTAGATTATTTACTAATGAAAAATCTAAATTTTCTCCAGTGATTTTATTTTCTGAGTAATTTACCACAACGTTTTCAGAAAAAATTGTATCATATGATTGAATATTATATTGTGCAAAATTAGATGTAATTATAACTATGTCTAAATTATCTTTAATTTTTATAGTTGCCGTCACATCTTTAAGGTACATTATATCAGTGTTTGATAGATTAATTTCTCCTTCTAAAGCCTCTACTATATATTCATTACCTTTTAAATCTTTAGATACATGTTTAATATTTTTTATAATATTTGAATTATTGCTGTCATCTTCTATTGCAATACTTGAACCTTCATTCAATTTTTCATTATTTACAGAAGTATTATCTTTTATAAATTTGAAATAACCTGTTAGTAAAATTATTGGAAAAAAAAAAATAAAGAAAATTTTAAATATTTTATTTTTCATTTAATGAATATTGGAGCCTAAAATATGGTGAATATGTAAAATTCCTATTGTTTTGTATTTATTTTTTTTATTATATACACACAAGGATGTTATTTTGTTTCCATTCATTAAAGCTAAAGCTTTCGCAGCTAGTGCATCTTTCTCAATTCCCAAAGGATTTTTGGTCATTAAGTCCTTTACTTTTAGTGTGTGTAAATTTATTTTCTTTTGATTGAAACGTCTAATTTGTCCATCTGTTATAATTCCAGTTGTAATTCTTTTCTGATTTTGAGCAATTAAGATACCTAATTTTTTTTTACTTATAATTTTAAATGCCTCTTTCATGTTAGTATTTTCATTTACAAATGGTATTTTATTTTTAGTTAACATTATATCTTCTACAGTTTTCAATTGAGCACCCAAACTTCCAGAAGGATGAATTTTTTTAAAATCTGATTTTGTGAATTTTTTTTCTTTCATAGTTGCAATAGCGAGAGCATCACCCAAGGCTAATTGTGCAGTAGTACTTGATGTTGGAATGATCCCCTCAGCTTCTTTAACCGCAGGTATTAAAAGTTTTATGTCTGATGCTTTGTATAAAAGTGAGTCTTTTTTTGAAACTATTGAAATAAGCAATATTTTATTTCTATTTGCAAATTGTATTATGTTTTTTAGTTCAGATGTCTCTCCTGAGTTACTTATAAGAATTAATATATCTTTTTTTGATATACTACCCAGGTCACCATGAGATGAGTCTCCAGCAGAAAGATAAAATGATGGTGTTCCAACTGAAGAAAAAGTTGCAGCAATTTTAGATGCAATTAAGCCACTTTTACCGACCCCACACAAAATTACTTTTGATTGACATCTAACGATATGTTTCACGGCAGAATTAAAGGAATTATTAAGATTTTTTTTTAAATTTTTTAAAGCAGAAATTTCTAAATCAATTACTTCCTTAGCTATGTTAATAAATTTTTTTTTTTTCATTTAATGAGACCAAATATCATCCTTAAATAATGCTAAATCTAGATCAACTCTAGTTTTTAAAAATTTTAAGCAATCATGATATAAATCAACTCTATTTTCTCTAATTAATATTTTGTTTAGTTCATCATGAATTTTATGCAAATATACAACATCATTAGCACAATACTTTAGTTGTGCTGGAGTTAATTCTCCTCCAAAATCTGAACTTTGGAATTGTTTACTTATGTCTATATTTACAAACTCTTTTATTAAGGTTTTTAGGGAATGACTATCTGAATATGAACGCGCTAATTTTGAAGCTATTTTTGTGTCTAATATATTATTAGTTTCAGTTTTTAAATAGAATTTAATATGTGCTAAATCAGCTCTAGCAAAATGAAATATTTTTGTAATTTTATTATCAGAAAGAATTTTTATTAAATTTGGTGCATTATAATTTTTTCTATCAAACTGTATGATGTGAGCATCATTGTTTCCTGTGGATATTTGGATTAAACATAATGGATCTCGATTTACATTTAAACCCATAAATTCTCCATCAACTGCTATTAGATTGCCTAAAATTAAATCATCTGGTAAATCGTGCTTGTGCAGCTTAATATCAATATTCATTTTTAACATATATATATGAAAGCAAAAAATTGTCTAATTTTTGGTGGTAGTGGACAAATAGGACGTCACCTAATAAGAAAACTAACTAAGAATAATTATAAAGTAACTGTCGTTACAAGAAATATTCATCAAAAAAGTTATAAAATTAAAACTCAAGCCAATGCAGGTTATATAGATATAGTAGAAGCAAATATTTTCGATCAGGAAAAAATTGTTAATCTTTTTAAAAAAGCAGATATTTGCATTAACTTAGTGGGCATATTATTTGAAAAAAATAAGGCTAACACTTTTCAAAACATACATTCTGTCTTTCCATCATTATTAGCAAAACTGTCTAAACAATACTTGTTAAAACATTTTATTCACATTTCAGCATTAGGAATTAATAGTGCTTTAGACTCAAATTATGCAATAAGTAAACTTGAAGGTGAGGCAAATGTTATAAAGAATTTTCCTCTGGCTACTATTTTAAGACCATCAATTGTATATTCTGTTGACGATAATTTTACGACTAATTTCATGACAATGCTAAATCGTTTACCAGCGTTTCCACTTTACTATGAGGGCAAAACAAAGTTTATGCCTATTCACTGTTCTGATCTAGCAGATGTTATTTATAAAATTATTTCTGAAAATATATATTCAAAAGTCATTGAATGTGTGGGACCTGAAGTAATGACTTTTAGAGAAATTTTAGAAAAATTATTAAAGTTGATTGATAAAAAAAGAATTTTAATTCCATTACCACTGAGTATTGCAAATTTTTCTGCTAAACTATTTGAGAAATTGCCAAATCCCTTATTAACGAGTGATCAGTTGAGACTTTTAAAGTATGATAATATAATTTCTGGCAAATATAAAACCAATTCAGACATCGGTGTTCCAAGTTTAAGAAAGTTTGAAAATGAGGTTAAAAAATATTCATATATGTGGAGAGAAGGTGGTCAATTTTCAACTGAAAAGTATATTGGTGAAGAAAAAATTTAATTGAAAATATATAATAATAAAATTTAAGCTGACTGTATTTTTTTTTCTATAAATTCTGGCACTTCATCTTTGTCTGTTACAACTTCTTCTTTTTTACCTTTAGGTTGATAAGCGTACAGAAGGTGTAATTTACAATATGAAAAATCTTTTAATGAAGATCTTCCACAAAAATAAAATGATTTCTCATCTGGATGACCAATTGGCCACTTACACGAACTTTCATCTAATTCTTCTAGTTGTTTCGGATTTTCTGGCTCAAAATCTTTTTCAATTATTAGTGATTTAAATTTACTTTTTCTGCCTCTTTTTTGATGAATTTCGTTATTCTCTTTTAATGAACTATCAAAATTTTGATTTGACGTAGCTGTTCTAGTTTTAATTTTTGCTGAAAGGTTGAGTCTATGAGCTTTACCTATGACAGCGTTCCGACTTATACCACCTATAATTTCAGCAATTTGACTGGCAGTGTTGCCTTTGCCCCAAAGCTCTTTTAATTTATTAACTTTTTCTTCATTCCAGCTCATAGTTTCAATATCTAGTATAGTTATTTTTTAAAATCACAATATACTGTTAGAATAAAAAATTAAACAAGGAAATATTAATAGTTATTAACATTAAAGTATTTATTTAATTTTCAATCATGGCTTGTATCTATTAATGTTTATTAACAATTAAATTTATTCATGAGTCACTTAGCTAATAATTATAATAGAAAAAAAATTTCGTTTAAAAGTGGCAAAGGTAGCTACCTCAAAAGTTATAGAGGTGAAAAATATTTAGATTTTGTTCAAGGCATAGCTGTAAACTCTTTGGGACATGCTCATCCAAAATTAATAAAGGCTATAAATACTCAATCAAAAAAACTTTGGCATGTATCTAATGCATTTATAATTCCTGAAGGAGAATTGCTAGCAACTAAGTTAGCAAAAAAAACTTTTGCAGACTATGTGATGTTTCAAAATAGCGGTGCAGAGGCAACAGAAGCTTCAATAAAGGTTGCAAGAAGATATTTCTATTCAATTGGTCAACCTCAAAAAAATAGAATTTTATGTGTAAGAAATTCTTTTCATGGAAGAACTTTAGCAGCAATATATGCTAGTGGATCTAAGAAAATGACTGAGGGTTTTGGACCAAAGGTTGAGGGTTTTGATCATTTTGATTTTGGAGATCACAAATCTCTAAAAAAATCTATTACAAAAAAAACTGCAGCTATAATGGTTGAAACTATTATGGGTGAAGGCGGCATTAAGGTGATACCTGACTGGTGTTTAAGAGAACTTAGAAAAATTTGTAATCAAAAAAAGATATTACTTATACTTGATGAGGTTCAGTGTGGCATAGGAAGAACAGGTGATTTTTTTGCTTTTGAAAAATCAAAAGTTAAACCAGATATTGTTCCAATAGCAAAAGGAATAGGAGGGGGTTTTCCTATAGGGGCAGTATTAATGAATAAAAAAGTAGCATCAGGAATGACCTCAGGAACACATGGCTCAACATTTGGAGGAAATCCACTTGCAATGGCAGTTGGCAACGCAGTAATTGATATAATTTCTAAAAAAACTTTTTTAGATAATGTAAAAAAAAATTCAAATTATTTTCATCAGAAATTAAATGAACTTAAAGAAATGTTTCCAAAAATAATAAAAGAAATAAGAGGAAGAGGATTTTTAATCGGTATTCAACTTCATAAAGAACAATCAAAATTTATTGAAGAACTAATGAAAAATAAACTATTAACAATCAGAGCTGCAGAAAATGTAGTAAGAGTATTGCCTCCTCTTAATGTTAAAAAAAGTGAGTTAGATCAAGCACTAAATATAATTCATAAAGTCTGTAAAAATTTTAATTGAAATGAAGCATTTTATAAATCTTAAAGACATTCCGGCTAAAGATTTACGGAAAATTATAAATGATGCAAAAAAAAGAAAAAAACTAAGAAAAAAACTAAGTACTTTAGAAGTTGATAAAGACGTCCCTTTGAAAGGAAAACTTTTGATCCAAATGTTTGAAAAATCTAGTTTAAGAACAAGACTAAGTTTTTATCTTGCTATTAAGCAATTAGGTGGTGGTACATTAACACTCAGATCTAACGAGCTTCATTTAGGTCAGGGTGGAGAAAGTCTTGAGGATACAGCTAAGATTCTGGCAACATATGGCGATGGTTTTATGTTAAGAACAGATAGTGATGAAAAGATTGAACAGTTTAAAAATTATTCCACAATACCAATTATTAATGGATTAAGCCCATCATCACATCCAACCCAGGTTCTGTCAGATGTCTTCACTGTTGAAGAGATAAAAAATAAATCAATATCAAAATTAAATATTTGCTGGATAGGGGACTCAAACAATGTGTTGAATAGTTTAATTGCTGCTTCAGTTAAGTTTTCTTTTAAGTTAAGTATTGGGTGTCCAAAAAATTATGAGCCTAAAAAATTTGTTTTAGATTGGGTTAAGGAAAATGATAAAAAAGTATTTATTT
>Ga0233450_10001069_pt1 | contig 29578 bp, 30 predicted proteins | sample 011ome_30_FD_189956 | JGI IMG/M metagenome (GOLD analysis project Ga0233450, IMG submission 189956) | Coastal salt marsh microbial communities from the Groves Creek Marsh, Skidaway Island, Georgia - 011501CT (spades assembly) | ecosystem: Environmental > Aquatic > Marine > Intertidal zone >... | reverse complement strand
AGATGATTCTGTGATAAAAAATAGCATTAATGAGTTAGCTAGATTTAGATTATTAGATAGTGATTTGACTGAAAAAAAAACTGCGTCCTCTAACTTAAAACTTCCAAGAGCAAGTAATTTTGAAAAAAATATTTTTACAGATAAATGGAAGCCCTCTGATGAAGCGATAGAAGTTCTCAGAATGGGATCTGTGGATAACAATTTTATTGAAAGCAAACTAGCAGAATTCAAAATTTATTGGCTCGAAAGAGGGCAACAAAGAAATAACTGGAATAGCACATTTATTGATTATATTAGACGTGAATGGGCTAAAGAAAATAACTCTAACAAAAATTTACCTTTCCCAATAACAAAAGACTGGTTGCCGAGCGAGGATGTGTTTGAAATTCTTGCTCTTTCTGAGATCTCAAAGGAAACTGCGATAAGCTACCTTGCAGAGTTTATATTATACTGGACTGATAATGGTGCAGCCTTCAATACATGGAACTCTAAATTTATCGATCATGTAAAAAGAAGACACCTAATTAAAGATAAAGATCAAAATGAAAAAAGCAAAAACCATTCTGAACCAGGGTCTTTCCAAAAAGAGTTTGAAGAAAGAAGAAAGGATAAATCTTGGGCAGAGGAACTTAACTTTGAATAAAAAAGATTTTATCGATGCGATAGATGCCTTGTTTTTAAAGCTTGAGCTTGCATATCATTATCAATTTTATAAGGTTTTTGGGACTGATCAAAGGTTGTCTGAGGGCAAAAAATTATGGGCCTCCAGCCTAAAAAAGTTTAGTGCACAAGTAATTCTTGATGCAACTGATTCAGTGGTTGAAAGCCAGCCCTATCTCCCAACACTTACTGATCTTATTAAAGCTTGCAATGATATATCTTCAATCGATGGATTTCCCTCTGTTGAAGAGGCGTATATTGAAGCTCGTAAATCATACTCTCCAAGACAAGAATACAAATGGTCACATCCGATTGTTTATTTTTCTGGTAAAAAGATAGGGTGGAATCTTATGGATGAAAAAGACTCCAAAGAACTTTTTCATGCTTTCTCAAAGATATATTCAAAACTAAAAAAAGATGCTTTGTCAGGATCTGATTTTTCTTTACCAAAATTAAAAAATGATGAAGAGATTCTCACACCATTGAACTCGACCTTACTTGAAAAGTTGAGGAAAAAGCACAATATATAGACTATGAACAAAAATATAAGAATTTCTTTAGCAATTTTTATAATTGCTCTTTTAACCCTACTTTCTGGGCAATTTGAAGAAGAAAAAAAGGCTACGGTTATTAAAAAAGATCTTTTTACGGTTGCAACATCTGTTAGCACTGCGGTCGCATATCAGCCCTTGATTAAATTAAAATCAACAACCGTTTCAGAGACTAGAGTTGAGGTAAAAGCAAAAACATCAGGTGAAGTTGTAAAGATAGGCTCTAGACAAGGTGACTTCATTCAAAAAGATTCTGTTTTGTGCAGCCTAGGAATAGTAGAGTTAAATAGAACCGAAGTGAAGGCGCCCTTTTCAGGTTATATCGAGAAGATTGTTAAACCGGGCAACTTTTTAGAGAGAGGCCAAATTTGTGCGACCATAATTCAATTAAATCCAATAACATTTGTGGCTGAAGTTCCTGAGTCTGACATTAATAAAGTTACCGAAGGACAGCAAGTGATTCTTAATTTGATAACTGGCGAAACTATTGAAGGCAAACTTACATTTGTTTCAAAAAGCGCTTCAAGTCTAACTAGGACATTTAAAGTAGAAGCAGAAATTGAAAATAAAAATGGTGTTATAAGAGATGGAATTACTTCTGAAATGATAATAAAGACCTCTAAAATTAAAGCTCATAAGATCACTCCCTCAGTCTTAATGTTAAATGATAAGGGCATTCTTGGTATTAAGGTCATAAGAGACCTAGAGATTGTTAAATTTTTACCTGTAACTATTTTAGAAGATTCTGAGGATGGTATCTGGGTTACAGGTATCCCAAATCAAATTCAATTAATCACTCAAGGGCAAGGATTTGTTGAAGATGATCAAAAGGTGTTAGTCAGTAATTCATGACATCGATAGTTGACTTTGCTCTTAACAAAGCTAAAACAACATTAACGATAGCGTTTTTAGTTGTAATAGCTGGAACTTTTGCAAGGCAGGAAATACCCATATCTGCTTCTCCAAATGTTCAGTTACCTTTTTTATCTATATCTGTTTATCTTGATGGAGCATCTCCTGCGGATACATCGCGACTAATAGCAAAACCATTAGAAAATAGATTAAAAACTGTTCCTGGTTTAAAGAATATCTCATCAACTAGCTCGTTGAGTTACTCAAGAGTATTTACAGAGTTTGAAGTCGGTTATGACATGGAAAAAGCTCTTGTAGATGTTAAGCAAGCGGTTGAAGAGACTAAATTTGAACTACCTAAAGAGGCAGAAGATCCCATAGTTAGTGAATACAACGAGTCTAGCTTTCCAGTAATGAATATAAGTATTGTTGGAGCAAGCTCAATTAGACAGAAAGTTTTCTACTCAAGAGAGCTTAAAGATAGAATTGAATCCCTTGAGGAAATACTCCAAGCTGAAATGGCTGGTGCGCCTGATGAAGTTTTAGAAGGAGTCTTCAGTAAATCAAAATTAGAGTCTTATGGGGTAACTTTATCTGATATCTATTATTCAGTTGCGAATAATAATCTTATTATTCCTGGAGGCACTCAGGATACAGGTAAAGGAAGTTTTAATATTGAAGTACCAAGCGTAATTGAATCAGCCCAAGATGTTTACTCGATCCCTATTAAAGTTACAAAAGATGCGATAGTTACTTTGGGAGATGTTGCAGATATCAGAAGAACTTTTAAAGATTTTTCATCATATGCAAGAGTGAATGGAGAGGATGCTGTAACTTTGGAGATAGTTCTCAGAGAAGGAGCAAATGCAATAGATGCATCATCTAAAATTAATTCAATTTTAAAAGAATTTGAAAGGACTCTTCCACCTAATCTGAGAGTTGTAATTACGGATGACGACTCTGTTTATTCTAGAGAAATGGTGAAGGAGCTAAACGGTAACATAATTACTGCTGTTGTTTTAATTATGATATTGATAATTGCTAGTCTAGGTCCAAGAGTTTCCATGTTAGTTGGGCTATCAATTCCCTTCTGTTTCTTACTTACATACCTTGCTATATATGCTATGGGTGGAGAAGTTAGTTTTCTGGTAATGATGGGCCTGCTTTTAGGAATGGGGATGTTAATTGATGGGGCTATCGTCATAACAGAGTATGCAGATAAAAAGATTGCTGGAGGAATGTCTAGATATGAAGGGTATAAAGCAGCTTCTAAGAGAATGTTTTATCCAATACTAGCATCCACTGGAACTACTATGGCGGCTTTCATACCAGTTATGTTATGGCCTGGCTTTACTGGTGAATTTATGAAACAGCTTCCAATAACTGTTTTTTTAGTTCTAGTTGCTTCTTTGTTCTATTCATTATTAGTAATACCTGTTTTAGGTTCTTTATTTGGCCAAAAACAATCTGCGCTTCATATAAATACTAAAGATGAATCTTCTTTTTTTGTTAGGCTTGGAGAAAAGTATGGAACTTTGGCTTATAAATTTGTTAAGAATCCATTTGAAACTATTCTTTGGGTTTTTACAGTTCTTGCTTTAATAGTTTTTACTTATACAAATTTTGGAAAAGGAACTGTTTATTTTGCAATTGTTGATCCTGTTCAGGCTGAAGTAACAATTAGAGCTAGAGGAAATTTTTCAGCCCTTGAGTCAAAAGAAATTATAAAAAGTGTTGAAGAAAAATTTCTTGAGATTGATGAGCTTAGCAGCGTTTATCTTAGAGCGGGTTCAAATTGGTGGAATCGAGGTGCTGACAAAGTTGGCAGTGGCTTTATTGAAGTCGCCCCTCCATATGAAAGATCAATATCTGGATTAGAGGTCATGGAGCTTGTTACAAACTCTACAAAAAACATTCCAGGGATAATTGTTGAAACAAAACCAGTTCTTGGAGGTCCATCTTTCGACTCACCAATAGAACTTGCAATATATGCAAATACAGAAGACCTTGTTAATGATGCTGCTAATAAGATAGAAAAATATCTAACTGAAAATATTCCGGGTTTAATTAATATCTCTTCAACAAAAGCATACCCTTCTGTTGAATGGAGTGTTGAAGTTGATAAACAAAAAGCGGCGCAACTTGGCGTTAATATTGGAGATGTTGGCGCTCTAGTTCAAATGCTAACAAATGGATTTAAGGTTGGAGAATACAGACCAGATGATTCAAAAGATGAGGTTGAAATTAGGGCAAGATTTCCTGAAGCTGACAGAACTTTAACTGGTATAAAAGACTTAAATGTAACAACCAGGCAAGGGTTGGTCCCTGTGAGTTCATTTATTTCAGTTGTGCCCAAAGAAAATAGGCAAACTGTTTCTAGAAGAAATGGGCGTTATTACCATCGGATATCTGCTGGTACTCAAGATGAATCAGAGGTAGCTGCAAAAATAGCTGAAATACAAAACTGGATAGATACAAAACCACTAAATTCAAATGTTGAGATAAGTTTTGAAGGTATGCAGGAAGAAACTGAAGAAGTTAACACATTTATGATTGGAGCCGGCATTGCAGCGGTATTCATTATGTTAATTATGCTTTTAACTCAATTTAATAGTTTTTATCAATCAATTATTATCCTTACCTCGGTAACTATATCTATAGTTGGAGTCATGCTTGGATTACTAATAACGAATAGCCCCTTCAGCACAACTATGACTGGATTATCAATTGTTACGTTAGCTGGAATAGTAGTAAATAACAATATTGTTCTTATTGATACCTTTAATAAATTAAAAGATGAATCACCACATTTGAAGAAATCTAATTTAATAGTAGAGGCATGCAAGCAAAGGCTGAGACCAATCTTGCTTACTTCATTAACAACTATATTTGGCTTACTGCCACTTGCTATGGGTGTTAGTGTTGATTTGGTAGGTAGAGAGATATTAATTGGAAGTAGGATTGTAGATTGGTGGTCTAATTTAGCTATTTCTATTGTATTCGGTCTTGGCTTTAGCACCTTTATAACCCTAATACTCACCCCAGCTGTTTTAGCATTACCATATGGAATTAGAAATGACTTTAAGAAATATGTTAAAGCCAGAGATTAATCTATTACAATAAAGTATGACTAATAAAAAAGAAGAAATTAATTTTGAATCAGCCTTAACTGAGCTTGAAAAAATTGTACTCAAACTTGAAGATGACAGCATTAATCTAGAAGAATCTGTTCAGTCATTTGAGGATGGGATTGAGCTTGTAAAAAAATGCCAAAAACAATTGAAAGAAGCTGAGCTAAAAGTTAATAAACTTCTCGATGATGGATCATTAGAAGAGTCTGAAAAAACCTAAGGAAGAAATGCTTAAAGATTTTCTTCAGTTTGTTCAGACTAAGGTTAGTTTAAATACAGAAAATCTTATTGGTAACTTAAATGAGATTGAGAAATCAATGGCTCATACGTCACTTGCATCAAGTAAAATGATAAGAGCTGCATTGTTGATAGCGTCAGGTAAGCTTAATGCAAACATACATGGGTCTAGTTTGATAACTCTAGCCTCTGCAGTAGAAATGATGCATAGCTACTCTCTTATTCATGATGATCTGCCTTGCATGGATGATGATGATTTTAGGAGATCTAAGCCTTCAAATCATATAGTTTTCGGGGAAGCTAATGCTGTACTTGCAGGTGATGCTCTTCAAGCTCTTGCATTTGAAACAATTGTAAATGATAAGCTTTTATCTGATGAGCAAAAAATACAAAGTATAAAAATTTTATCTTCAGCATGTGGAAAAAATGGGATGATTTATGGCCAGCATCTTGATATAGAAAATGAACAAAACCCAGATCTTGATATAAATGAATTAGATTATATACATAACCTAAAAACAGGAAGATTGATTGAGAGCTCAATTTTTTTAGGACAAGTAGGTTCTAGCTTGTCAGAAATAGACTATAAGAGATTAAATGAATTTAGTGCAAATATTGGTTTAGCATTTCAGATAAAAGATGACGTTCTAGATGTAACAAGCTCATCCAAGAAATTGGGTAAAACTGCTTTATCTGATAAAAAAAATAATAAATCTACATATGTAAACATTGTTGGTGTTGATAACTCGATCAAAAGATACAATTTGTTAATTGAAGATGCAATTATTGCTCTTGATAAAATTTCATTTGATAGCGAATCTTACAATTACCTTAAAGATTTAGCAGAGTATATTATTAAAAGAGAAAACTAACCTTGAAGATTTTTAAGAAAATACCGGATAAAAAACCTAGAACACATCTTCTTGATAAGATTAATGTTCCTGCTGATTATAGATCCTTCTCAATACAAGAATTAGAAAAACTTTCTGATGAGCTTAGGGAGTTTCTTTTGTATTCGGTTGGTCAAAGCGGAGGTCATTTAGGCGGAGGCCTGGGTGTTGTTGAGCTAACTGTTGCACTGCACTATATATTTAATACTCCAGAAGACAACTTGATCTGGGATGTTGGGCATCAAGCATACCCACACAAAATACTTACTGGAAGAAAAAATCAGATTGAAACCATAAGACAAAAAGATGGGTTAGCTCCTTTTCCCAATATTTCTGAAAGTAAATATGATGCTTTTGGAGTTGGACATTCAAGCACCTCTATATCAGCAGCCCTGGGAATGGCTTTAGGTTCGAATAGCGATCAAAGGACTGTTGCAGTGATTGGAGATGGCGCTATGACTGCTGGCATGGCTTTTGAGGCACTAAGCCATGCAGGTCACGAAAAGCCAAATATGCTGGTAATCTTAAATGATAATGATATGTCTATATCTGAGAATGTAGGAGGCTTATCTAATTATTTTTCTAGAATATGGGCATCTAAAATATATAAAGGTATTAAAAAAAGTGGTGCAAGTGTTTTAAAACCGCTACCTCAAGCATATCATTTAGCTAGAAAAGTTGAAACTCAAATGAAAGCAATGGTAGCACCTGGCTCAATTTTTGAAGAATTAGGTTTTAACTATATTGGTCCAATTGATGGCCATAATATAAAAGAACTTATCGAAGTAATTGGGAACTTAAAAGAATTTGAAGGGCCTCAGTTTCTCCATGTAATCACTAAAAAAGGTGCTGGTTTAGATCCAGCTGAGGCAGATCGTGTAGGCTTTCATGCTATTGGAAAGATTAAGAGTATTAAATCTGAATCTATTAAATTGCCTAAATATCAAGATATTTTTGGAGACTGGATAGTTGATATGGCTGCAGTTGATGAAAATTTAGTAGCTATAACCCCTGCAATGAGAGAGGGATCTGGATTGGTAAAATTCAGTAAAATTTATCCTGAAAGATACTTTGATGTTGCTATAGCTGAGCAACATTCGGTAACTTTTGCTGCTGGGCTTTCAATAAAAAAGAAAAAACCTGTTGTAGCAATCTATTCAACATTTCTTCAAAGGGCATATGACCAATTAATACATGATGTTGCTGTTCAAAATCTAGATGTGACATTTGCATTAGATCGCTCTGGTCTTGTGGGTGAAGATGGGCCAACCCACTCTGGGAATTATGATATTTCCTATCTAAGGTGTATTCCGAATATGATAATTATGACCCCATCTGATGAAAATGAGACTAGAAAACTTCTAACAACAGGATATCTATATAACGGTCCAGCGGCAGTGAGATACCCTAGGGGTACTGGGCCAAATGCTAATGTAGATAAAGAGCTTTCTCCTTTAGAAATTGGTAAGGCAAGAGTTATCAAAGACACTGGATCTAAGACAGTTTTTTTAAATTTTGGAGCGTTATTAGATGAAGCAATCATTGTTTCAGATGAGCTAAACATAACATTAATTGACATGAGATTCGTCAAGCCTTTGGATGAAGATCTATTAAAAGAATATTTAAGTGATGCTGATATGTTTATTTCTCTAGAAGATGGTGCCGTGATGGGTGGTGCAGGAAGTTCTGTTCAAGAGTTCTGTTCTGAGAATTCTATAAATATTAAATCAAAACTATTTGGGATTCCAGATAAATTTATTGATCATGCCTCTAGAAAAGAAATGATCGAGGAAGCAGGTTTAGTTTCTAGGAAAATACTAGAGTCATTAAAATAATTGTTATGGCTGCTGCAAATACCCCAGCAACCACATCATCCAGTACTATTCCAAGCCCACCTTTAACATTTTTATCTAAATAGGAAATTGGAAAAGGTTTTAAAATATCAAAAAACCTAAATAAAATAAAAGCTGATATTACAAAAATAACTCTCTCGTTTTGTGTGGCGTAGTGTATTGCTGGATATGCAGCTATCCACATCCCAGCAAGCTCATCTATAACAATTGCTGGATGGTCTTTTTTGGTAAGTGCGGAAGAAACCTTATCGCATAACCATATAGAGTAAAAAGTCATGGCGATGACAAGTCCAGCCATATTTAGAAAGTAATGAGATGCAAGAATAAACAAAAATAAAGAAACTAAAGAACCCCAAGTCCCGGGAGCATGTTTTGTATTTCCTACTCCACCAAGGGTTGCTATAAAATGTGAAGGTTTTTTCAGGTTTGGAAAGCTGCTCATTGAAAATGTTTAAATCCCTTAATTGATACATCATAACCTTTTTCAGAGATTAGTTTTATAGATTTATTATTTGTGACCTTGCCTATCTTAATGAAGTTATCTTCATACTTGTCTTCAGGAATAGTAAAACATAAATCGTAATCATCGCCTGCATTAATATCCTCAATATCAGTTGTAAATGGAATATTATCCAAATAAATATGAGCTCCTACCTTTGAATCATCCAAAATATGTTTTAGATCGACTAAAAGTCCATCAGAGGTATCAATGCAAGAGGTAGCAATTTCTGAAATAGACTTGCCAATATTGAACTTTGGTTTTGGCCTTAAATAGTTTGTTATGTTTTCTGAGCTCTTAATACCAGATTTAAATTCTTCCAAGCCCTTCTTTGCACTACCTACTGGAGTTGAAATACAAATAAGATCTCCATTACTAGCACCATTCCTTTTTAAAATTTTATTATTATATGGAACACCATATACCACCACATTGATGTTTAGATTTCCTTTAACAAAATCTCCTCCAATTAGAGGTATTTGATATTCATCAGCAATTTCGGTTACACCGATTGCAAAATCTTCATACCAGCTCTTCGCGCTAAGTAGATTTGATATAGAAAGACTAAATCCAATTGGTTTACATCCCATTGCAGCTATATCACTAAGAGCAACAGCGATTGATCTGTAAGCTGCTTGCGATGGTTTGATTTCTTTTGGAAAATGAATGCCTTCTATAGATGAGTCAACAGAAGTAAGTATAGGTTTATTAGAATCAAATACGGCACAATCGTCTCCCGAAGGAACGATTATGCCATTTTTATCTTGGTAGTTAGAGCCAATGTTTTTAAAAAGCTCTATAAGCTCAAATTCTGATGCCAATGATTAACTTGGGTACCTTTCAAATAAACCTGAGGCTCCCATTCCGCCGCCAACACACATGGTTACAACACCAAACTGCGCATCTCTTCTAACAAGCTCTCTTGTTAAATGACCCACACATCTTGAACCAGTCATACCAAATGGATGACCAATAGATATAGAACCACCATTAACATTTAATTTATCCATAGGTATTCCAAGCTTATCTCTACAGTAAGCAACCTGAACTGCAAAAGCCTCATTAAGCTCCCAGAGATCTATATCATCCATACCCATTCCATAATTTTTTAGTAGTTTTGGAACTGAGTATACTGGGCCTATTCCCATCTCATCAGGCTCACATCCCATTGTTGTGAAGCCCCTAAAATACGCAATTGGTTTTAACCCTAATTCAAGCGCCTTATCCTCTGACATAATTAGATTAACTGATGCTCCATCAGATAATTGTGACGAGTTTCCAGCTGTAACGCTTCCATTTTCAGGATCAAATACCGGTTTCAAGCCTGCTAAACCCTCCAATGTAGTAGTAGGTCTATTACACTCATCTTTATCAACTGTTACATCAACTTCTTTTGATTCCCCTGTCTCTTTGTTCATAAGAAGCATCTTTGTTTCCATTGGTACAATCTCATCATCATATAAGCCAGCTTCTTGTGCAGCAGCTGTTCTCATTTGGCTTTCAAATGCTAGTTCATCTTGCGTTTCTCTAGATACTCCATATCTTTTAGCAACCACTTCGGCTGTCATGCCCATTGGATAATATATCCCTGGACTTTGCTCAGCTAATTTTTCATTAACAAAATTATCCATATTCATTTTCATCATGGATATAGTTTCAGCTCCACCAGCTATGATAGTGTCATAACACCCAGCCATAATTTGGCCTGCAGCCATTGATATAGATTGTAGTCCAGAAGAACAATATCTATTAATAGTTGTACCTCCAGTTGTCGTCGTAAGATTTGATAGTACCGCAGCATTTCTTGCTACATTGTGACCCTGTGCACCCTCAGGATTTCCGCAACCCATAATAATGTCTTCAACTGCTTCTGGCGGAAGATTTGGATTTCTTTCTAACAAAGCATTAATAATATGTGCCAGCATGTCATCTGGTCTGGTCATATTAAATCCACCTCTATGAGATTTAGCTAAGCCTGTTCTCACGCTGTCAACTATAACAACATTTTTCATAATTTCTCCATGGTAAAAAATTTACAAGATTATTCTAATCTATCCTCATCACTTCTGAAAGCCTTATACCAGCTTGGGATTAGATCTATGTCAAATTCCTCAGCTTTTTTAAGAATATATGGGATAGTGATAGGACTAAAAGGCAGTACAACCAAGACACCTAATCCAACGCTTTTGAAAACTTGAGTTAATTGTTGGTTTGCATAATCTAAATCACTCTCTGTTGCTTTGCCTTCGATGTACTTAACATAAATATCTAACATCTTTCTATTTTCATCAGACTCAACTAGAAAACTTTCCTTTAGTTTAAGAAGATATTTTTGTATTTTTTTTGAGTTCATAATGTAACTAATATTATGCTACATTTCTTATATGAAAAAATCAGAAAAAGCATCATTAATCTCAAAAATTCTTGATCGACACTACCCTAGAACACCCATACCACTTGATCATACGGATCATTTTACTCTTCTAGTTGCAGTTCTTCTCTCAGCACAATGTACTGACGAAAGAGTAAATACAGTTACTCCAATTTTATTTAAGAAGGCTAAAAATCCTAAAGAAATGTCAAAGCTATCTGAACAACAAATTTATAAAATTATAAAGCCCTGTGGTCTTGGGCCAAAGAAATCCAAAGCTATTAAAAATCTATCAACGATCCTTGTAAAAGAATATGATTCTAAAATTCCATGTGATATTGATAAATTAGAAAAGCTTCCAGGAGTTGGTCATAAAACAGCTTCTGTAGTTATAAGTCAAGGATTTGGAATCCCTGCTTTTCCAGTTGATACCCATATTCATAGACTTGCTCAAAGATGGGGATTAACAAGCGGGAAAAATGTTGTAATTACTGAAAGGCACTTAAAAAAAATCTTCCCAAAAGAAAACTGGAATAAATTACATCTTCAAATAATTTTTTGGGGTAGAGAATTTTGTACTGCTAGAAGCTGTTTTGCTCTTGAATGTGAGATATGTAGGGCTTGTAATCCCAAAAGAGTGAGGCGTTTTCTCCACAAGCAGCCATAGATGATTTAAAATATAAACTTTTTAAACCCTATGGAGCATAAAATTGTTTAACAAGATCAAAAATAGTCTTTTTGGTAATAAATCTAATTCTAAGTCTGATTCAATATTTTCAAATACACAAGATATCGAATCATATGATGGCGAATTATGGCTTTCTTTGAAACAAGAGTCTCAGAGACAGGAAGATCATATTGAACTTATCGCATCTGAAAACTATGCAAGCAATAGAATTCTTGAAGCTCAAGGCTCATTGCTCACTAATAAATATGCCGAAGGGTATCCATCTAAAAGATATTATGGTGGTTGTGAGTTTGTAGATATTGCTGAAGATCTTGCAATTGAGAGAGCAAAAGAATTATTTGGAGCCGCATATGCAAATGTTCAACCGCATTCGGGATCATCTGCAAATGCCGCCGCATTTTTAGCTCTTCTAGAACCAAATGACATCATTTTAGGAATGAGTTTGGATCATGGCGGTCATTTGACTCATGGCGCTAAAGTTAATTTCTCTGGAAGAAACTATATTAGTTATCAATATGGACTTCATCCAGAAACACATGATATAGATTATGATCAGGTCCTTCAAATGGCTAAGGAACACAATCCTAAGCTTATTATTGCTGGATTTTCTGCATTTTCTGGAGTTATTGATTGGGCAAAATTTAGAGAAATTGCTGATGAGGTTGGAGCATACTTATTGGTTGATATGGCTCATGTATCTGGTCTTGTTGCTGCTGGATTATACCCTTCCCCAGTTCCATATGCAGATGTAGTGACATCTACAACCCATAAAACTTTAAGAGGCCCTAGGTCTGGAATTATTCTCGCTAAAGAGAATGAGGCTATTCACAAAAAATTAAATTCAGCTGTTTTTCCTGGATCTCAAGGGGGCCCATTGATGCATGTTATTGCAGCAAAAGCCGTATGTTTTAAGGAAGCCTTAGACCCTGAATTTAAAAGATACATACAAGATGTGATTGATAATGCAAAACTCATGAGTAAAACAATAATGTCTAGAGGCATTGATGTTGTTACTGGTGGCACTGAAAATCATATTATTTTAGTTGATCTTAGAAGCAAAAATATAACTGGGAAGGATCTAGAGAAAGCCTTAGGAAATGTAAATATAACTGTCAACAAAAATTCAGTTCCAAATGATCCCAAGTCTCCTTTTGTAACTTCAGGTATAAGACTGGGAACTCCAGCAATTACAACAAGGGGTTTTAAAGCAAAAGAAGTGGAATTAATAAGCAATTGGATTTGTGATGTGATTTTGAATATGGATGATGAGGCTAAACTTAAAGAGATTAAATCAAAAGTTAATGATTTATGTAGTAAATATCCAGTCTATAATCTATAGATGCATTGTCCTTTTTGCCAAGCTGAAGATACTAAAGTTATAGACTCTCGTCTTGTAGCAGATGGCTCTCAAACAAGGAGGCGAAGGTCTTGTGAGGTATGTCAGTCCAGATTTACAACTTTTGAGACAGCTGATCTTGCGTTGCCAAAAGTCATAAAAAGTGATGGTGAAAGACAGCCATTTGATGGTTCTAAATTAAAAAAAGGTATGCTCAGGGCACTGGAGAAGAGGCCCCTGTCTACAGAAGAGATTGATTCATGTTTTAGCAAGATTCTCTATGAAATAAGAACTTGCGGCGAGCGTGAAATTAAATCTTTAAGAATTGGTGAAATAATGATGGATGCTCTTAAAGAAGTTGATAAGGTTGCTTACGTTCGCTTTGCATCTGTTTATAGAGACTTTCAGGATATTAAAGATTTTTCTGCAGAAATTCATTCTTTGAATAAAGAAAAGCCAAAGAAAAAGAAATAAAAAATGCAAGATTCGTATTATATGAATGAAGCTATTAAGCTTGCGCTTAAAGGTTCAATCTATACCCATCCAAACCCTAAAGTTGGTTGTATTATCGTAAAAAATAATCAAATTATTGGCAAAGGTTATCATAGATACTTTGGAGGCAATCATGCAGAGGTTAATGCTGTTAAATATTGCCTCAAAAAATTTAAAAAAGATAAAGGTCTTAAGCTTTTAAAAGGCTCAACAGCATATATAACTTTGGAACCATGCTCAATTTCATCTAAAACCCCCCCTTGTACTGAAACAATTATCAAATATGGCATTAAAAAAATTTTTTGCGCTTCCTTAGATCCAAATAAGTCTATTAATGGAAGGGGTGTAAAAATATTAAGAAAGAATAATGTAGATGTTAAAGTTGGGCTACTTAAAAATGAAGCAAAAAGTATAAATGAAGAATTCTTTTTTAGGCACACTAAAGGACGACCGTTTGTAAGAATGAAGATAGCGCAAACGCTTGATGGAAAAATTGCTTTAAATTCTGGTGAAAGTAAATGGATAACATCAAAAAATTCTAGAGAAGATGTCCAGTATTTAAGGGCTGAATCAGATGCAATATTAGTTGGTTCTGGAACAGTAAAAAAAGACAATCCGAGACTTAATGTAAGAGATATTAAAATTAACAAAGATAAATTTAGGCAGCCAAAGAAAATTATTTTAGGCAATGTGAGCACTAGATCTAAATTAAATCTATCAATTTTAAAAGGAGATTCAGAAAAAATAATCTTTTCAAATAATCTATCTTCAACTAAAGACTCAAAAATTAAATATCGCAAATTAAGCAAGTCAAAAACTATTGAGTCACTTTTGGAAGAATTAGCAAAATTTGAAATTAATTCACTTTTAGTTGAGGGCGGCTCAGAAGTTTTCTCATCCTTTATTAATAAAAATATGGTTGATGAATTAGTTATCTACATATCACCAAAAATTTTAGGCAAAGATGCAATTAGTGCTCTAAATATAAAATCTCCTAAAATTTTAAAAAATGCTACTAACTTTAAAATTATAGAAACAGTTCCTATGAAAGAGGATATTAAGATTATAATGCGTAAAATTTAATAACTTGAAAGAATGGAATTTAATACTGTAGAAGAGCTTATAAATGATATTGCTGAGGGCAAAATGGTAATTTTGCTTGATGATGAAGATCGAGAAAATGAGGGGGACTTGGTTTGTGCTGCTGAGCTTGTAAGACCTGATATTGTCAACTTTATGGCATCGAAAGGCAAAGGTCTCATTTGTCTAACCCTCACTTCTGATAAATGTGCTCATTTAGATCTTCCAATGATGACAGAAAAAAACAAAGCTAATCACGGTACAGCTTTTACTGTATCTATTGAAGCTGCAAGTGGAATAACTACTGGAATATCAGCCGCCGATAGATCGCATACTATAAAAACAGCAGTTGCAAAAAATTCAAAATCAAACGATATTGTTCAGCCAGGACATATCTTTCCATTAAAAGCCATGGACGGAGGCGTGCTTAATAGAGCTGGACACACAGAAGCAGCATGTGACTTGTCAAAACTTGCAGGACTAGAGCCTGCAGGCGTTATCTGTGAAATTATGAATGATGATGGAACTATGGCAAGAAGAGATGATCTTATGCAATTTGCTGAAGAGCATAAATTAAAAATTGGATCAATCGCTGATTTGATTCAATATCGTGCTGTCAAAGAGAAATCAGTTAAAAAAGAATACGAAAGGACGGTTGAAATAAGGGGAAATACTTTTAATTTAACTGCATGGAGAGATAGTATATTTAATAATCTTCATATCTCTTTTGCTAAGGGTGACATACATAGCAATAAAGCACCTCTTGTAAGGGTCCATGCTCCAAATTTAGTTCATGATTTAATTGGGATAAACGAATTTGGTTCTAGGCTATCATTTGAAGATGCTATAGATAGAATTGCTGAAGAAGATTCAGGCATTCTTCTGTTGATTGGCAATCAAGAAAGCCCTGATCAACTACTTGGAAATCTAAAGGGATCAAAAGAGAAATGGGTTCCGGATACTAGAGTTTCAGGAGTTGGGTCTCAAATCTTAAGAGAGTTGGGATTATCAAAAATTAGATTGCTTGCTGCGCCTCTTAAATACCCTTCCCTTTCAGGATTCGATTTAGAGGTTATAGGATTTGAAAAATGAAAATAGAAAATGGGTTTAAATTTGAAAAATTATCCAAATCGGTCATGAAAAAAAATATTTCTATAGTTGCAAGTAAATGGAATGACGATATTGTTTCACCAATGATTAAAGAGTCTCTATCGTATATGAAAGAGGTTGGGATAAAAAATATTAATATAGTAAGAGTCCCAGGCGCATGGGAAATACCATATGCAGCACTTAAATCAATTCATGATGGTGCCGAGGGAATTATTGCATTTGGCTCAATTATTAAAGGTGAAACTCCTCACTTTGAATTAATTGCTAATACAACTGCAGATGCTCTTATGAAATTATCTATAGAAAAATCAATACCAATTGTGAATGGCATTCTTGCTACAAATAATATAGACCAGGCCTTTGAAAGATCATCTGTTGAAAAGCTGAATAAAGGAAAAGAAATTACTCAATCTCTATTAGAAATAATGGAGTTGTAATTGAAAAATTTAGCGAAATATAAAAAAATTATTAAAACTCGTGAATATTTAGTTCAGGCAATCTATCAGTTTTTATTTAATCACCAAAACACAGACGACATTGTCGTTCAGTTTAAAAATGAGCACCGTAATAAAAATGTTGATTTTGCATATTTTGAAAAATCTCTAGCATCAGTAGAAAAAAATAATAGATCTATACAAAATTCTATTAATGGCCTTGGACTAAAAGAAACTGATTTAGAACTTATAGATAAGTCTATTATGTACTTTGCGATAAATGAATTTTTAAAAGGTGAGCTTGATGGGCCCCTAATCATAGATGAATCGCTTAGGCTTTCAAAAAAATTCTCTAACCCCGAATCGTATAAGTTTATAAATACTTATTTAGACAAATTTCTAAATATCAAATAAATATAAATACCTTATCTCGTAATTGTTTGATCTCTAGAAGGTCCGGTTGAGACTATACTAATCTCACATCCAATAAACTCCTCTATATAGTTTATGTAAGATTTAGCATTATGCGGAAGGTTATTAAAATCTGTTACTCCTTCTGTTTTATCATTCCATCCTTCAAAGATTTTGTAGATGGGATTTCCATTATCATATTTAATGCAAACAGAAATTTCTTTAAAAGTATCAAGAACATCTAGTTTTGTGAGGCAAAGATGAGTTACTGAATTTGTAAAAACAGCTTTTTTTAATGCGACTAAATCTAACCAGCCGCATCTTCTTGGTCTTCCTGTTGTTGCTCCAAATTCATGACCATTTTTTGCTAACATCTCACCATTAGTATCAAATAGTTCTGTAATAAAAGGCCCTTCACCAACTCTTGTTGTATAAGCTTTTGTGATACCGATAATTTTATCTATATATTTTGGGCCAATACCCAAACCTGTTGAAACTCCTCCAGCGGTGGTGCTTGAGGATGTCACAAATGGGTAAGTTCCTTGATCAATATCTAAAAGAGTTCCCTGAGCCCCCTCAAATAGTATTGATTTGTCCTCTTCGATCCAATCAATTAGCAAGTTTTGAGTGTCACAACAAAAATTATCATAAAGATGCTTGTAAGAGAAAATTTCATCAACGACTTGTTGAACAGATATCGAGTCTTCGTCATATATTTTGTTTAAAACTTTATTATGGTAAGTCACTAATTTCTCAAGCTTAATCTTTAAATCAGCTACATCAGAAAAATCACCCAACCTTATAGCGCGCCTTGCAATCTTGTCTTCATAGGCGGGCCCGATACCTCTTCCAGTTGTTCCTATAGATTCTTTTTTGTCCCTTACTTGGTCAATTTTTATATGAGTTGGGAGTATTAGACAGCATGATGAACTAATATAAAATCTATTATCAAATGAAATGCCAGCCTCTTTAAGCTCATTTATTTCTTTGTCTAAGGCTTCTAAAGAGAGAACGACACCATTTCCAATAACACAATTGATATTAGGATGGAGTATTCCTGACGGAGTTAAATGGAGAACTGTTTGCTCTCCATTTACTTTTATTGTATGACCTGCATTATGTCCACCTTGAAACCTACATACGGCATGAGTATCTTCGCTTAACGCATCTACTATTTTGCCTTTACCTTCATCTCCCCACTGGAGACCCAGTATTAATGTATTTTTTGACATTTACTCTTTTTATGGCTGACTTTGTTTATTTAAATATTTAAAAAATTCAGATTCAGAATCAATTAGCATTACATCAGATTTATTTTGAAAAGTTTCTGTATAAGCCCTCAAGCTTCTAGTAAATTCATAAAACTCTGGGTCTACAGAATATGCTTCTGCATATATTGCAGTTGCCTCTGCATCACCTTCACCTCTTAGTTGCTCTGATTTCTTATAGGCTTCAGCCAAAATAACAACCTTATCTTTATCAGCAATAGCTCTAATCTCTCTTGCGATTTCTTTACCTTCAGACCTTAATTCTTCAGCCAATCTATTTCTTTCTGTCCTCATTCTCTCATATACAGAATTACTCAAGTTTGAAGGAAGATCTATCCTTTTAACCCTAAAGTCTATTATCTCAACACCAAGATCAACAACTGAATCATTTAGCTGATTCAACATTGTATTCATTAACTCATCTCTTTCGCCTGAAACAACTTCTTTTACAGTCCTTTTACCAAACTGGTTTTTAAGAATAAATTCTGATCTTTGGCCTAATAAACTATTAAGACTATTAAAACTTCCGTTATTTGCTTTATAAAATGTAAGTACATCTGAAATACGATATTTAATAAAAGAATCTACAAGCAAGTATTTACTCTCAACTGTCAAAATTCTATCAGGAGCTTCATCAAGTGTTTGTATTCTTGCATCATATTTCTTAACTTCTTGAACAATAGGCAATTTAAAAGAAAAGCCGACATCTATATCAGTTCTAACGGCCTCACCAAATTGAAGTACTATTGCTTTTTCTTTTTCATCTACAATAAAAAAACTATTAAATGCAATTCCAACTATAAGCGCGGCGAATACTAGTAAATATGAACTTTTATTCATCATCAACTCTCCTTAAATTAATTCTAGAATTTTCTTGTTTCTTGTTTTCTTCCATTATTTTATCTAAAGGTAAATATAATAAATTATTACCTCCCTCTACATCGACCATAACCTTGGTTGAGTTAGATAGAACTGATTGAAGTGCATCTAGATATAACCTATCTCTGGTGACTTCAGGAGCTTTGCTATATTCTTCAAGTAAGTTTGTAAATCTTGAAACCTCGCCTTCTGCATTAGCAACTACTTCTAATTTATAACCCTCTGCTTGTCTTATCCTGGCTTGCGCTTGGCCTCTTGCTTCAGGAACTATTGTTAAAGCATACCTTTCAGCTTCATTTTGAAGCCTTTCTTTATCCTCACGAGCAGCAACAACATCATCAAATGAATCTTTTACTGCTGAAGGTGGATCGGTTTTCTCAATATTTACTTGCTGAACTAAAAGACCTGTTTGGTATGTGTCTAGGTATGCTTGTAATCTATTTTGAACATCAAAGGCAATATTTTCTCTTCCTACAGTAAGAGTCTGATCAAGAGTGTTGTCACCAACAACGTGTCTTAACGCGCTTTCAATTGCGTTTCTAAGACTGCCTTCAGGATCTTTAACATTTAGTACAAAATCTTTTAGGTTGGCAATTCTGTATTGAGCTGAAACAGTCACATCAACAATATTTTCATCTTTTGTAAGCATGCTATTTGTTTGTGTATATCTTCTAGTCAAAGATACATTTTCGATATACCTATCGTCAATTCCCGCAAGTCTAAAGTTCAATCCTTCAGATTGCTCCTCATGAAATTTTCCTAATCTTAAGATAACCGCTCTTTCTGAAGCATCAAGCTGATATATACACTGAGATGCATAAACAATTAAAAAAGCGAAGAATGCATAAAGAAATATTCTACTTGAAGATAGCTTGCTGCCACCGCCACCAGAACCTGAGCCATTGGATGAAGTTGCTTTCTTTGCTCCTAGTACAGATGAAAATTTTTTTAAAAGATCATCAAAATCGGGAGCATCATTCTTACCACCCCATGGATCTTTGTCTTGATTATCCCAGTTCATATATTTACCTCAATATATTTATATTATAATTACTACTTATGGGCTTAAATATATATTTAAAGCCATCTATAAGAAATTCTTTATATTTTCTTTAATCTCTTCATATGAGTTAATTTTATACAAATTAAGATCTTCCCATGATCTAATCCATGTAATCTGTCTCTTTGCCAATTGCCTTGAAGCAAATAAAGCCTTGTTAAACAACTCGTCTTTGTTTATGTGGTTATCTAAATAATCAAAAACTTGCTTATAATTTACAGCAGATAGAATTGGGTGACTTGATTCAATACAGTAATTTTTTTTAATATCCTCAACCTCTTCGATAAGACCTTCGTTAAACATTGCTTCTAGTCTGTCTTTAATTCTTTTATGCAATATTGTTCTATCTTCCTCATAAATACCTATTTGCAAAATATCATACTTATTTTTTAAGCTCTTCTTGGAGCTTTCATTTAGGTTTTCTGTTATTGACTTGCCTGAGCTATTTGCAACTTCCAACGCTCGTATAATTCTTTTTTTATCGTTTGGTTTAATTTTTTTTGCATACTGAGGATCAATTTCTAAAAGAAGATTAAAAAGATAATCCGGTTTCTTTAAACTCTCTTCTAAAAGCTTTTCCCTATACAAATCATCTCTTGCAGGCATATCATTTATACCATCTAACAAAGACTTAAAGTACATCATCGAACCACCAACAAAAAATGGTATCTTATTTCTAGAGTGAATTTCTTCAATTAGTTTATAAGAATCGTTGCAGAATTCTGCAACAGAGTAGATTTCGGTTAAGTTTTTATTATTGACTAAAAAATGTGGATATTTTTCTAAGACATTCTTTGGTGGTTTTGCAGAGCCAATATTAGCATCTTTATAGACCATCACAGAATCGACGCTAATGATCTCAAAATCAAAGCTTTTTGATAGTTTTATTGCTAAGTCTGTTTTTCCGGATGCGGTAGGACCTAGCAGGAAGACGACTTTTTTTTGATTTAATTTTTTAATAATTAAATTTTACAGAGCGTCTTCGTCTGTCTCACCTGTTCTTATTCGAACTACTTCTTCAATAGGCGATATGAAAATTTTACCATCCCCAATTTTTCCTGAGGCTGCTGCTTCAATTACTGCGCTTTTTACAGATTCAACTATGTCATCAGATACAGCTATCTCTAATTTAATTTTAGGTAGAAAGTCTATAGTGTATTCTGCACCACGATAAAGCTCAGTATGACCTTTCTGCCTTCCAAAACCCTTAACCTCGGTCATTGTCATTCCAGAAACACCTATTTTTTCTAATGCGGATCTTACCTCTTCAACCTTGAAAGGTTTTATGATTGCTGTAACTAATTTCAAAATATGCCCCTTTTAATTTAAAAAACTTAAAATCTTTCTTGCTTGCGAATCTGATGACCCTTTATTTTCTTTAACAACTTCTAATGCGCTAATTTTTCCATGCTGATCATTGTCAGTCAATATACTTTTTAAAGATAGCTCTATCTCTTTGTCGCTTGAAGCTTGGATACACGCATCACGTATTAAAAAAGACTCTAATATATCTGTAAAATTATACATATATTCACCAACAACAAATGGACATCCAGATGCAGCAGGCTCAATTATATTATGCCCTCCTGTATCGCCTAACATACTCCCGCCAATAAAAGCTGCATCTGCTTTAGCATATAACTCAGCCAAGATACCAATAGTATTTATAACTATTACCTCATTATCTTCAAATTCTAGTTTGCTATTGTTTTGTGATGAATGTTTAACTCCTTCTTCAGTTAGAATTCGTTCTATCTCGGTATGTCTTTCTGGATGCCTTGGAACAATTACTAATCTTAAGTTAGCTATCATTGATTTAAGATTTTTATATATTTTTATTAATCTTTCGTCTTCGCCTCTATGAGTACTTGCAAATAATAAAACTTTATTTTTTTCTACCTCATGATCTCTATTGCTAAATTCTTCATTAAGTTGATGAGAGTCAAACTTCACTGAAGATGCAATTTTTAATTGCTCAATATTTGCCCCTAGTTCAAAAAATCTTTTAGCTTGATTTTCACTTTGTACAAAAATAAAAGAGAATTTTTGAAGCGTTGTTTTAACTAAAGCTTTGAACCTTGCATAACTTTTGAAAGATCTCTGAGACATTCTGCCATTACATAAAATAATAGGAATATCTTTTTTAAAAGAGCAATGGACCATTGAAGGCCAAATTTCTGTTTCAAAAATAACAATTGCTGATGGCTTGAATGAGTGAATTGTCCTATTCATAAAAGCAAGGCTATCCCATGGTGCATAACAAATCTTTAAACGATCTTTGTAAATCTTTCTAGCATGGCGTAATCCAGTTGGCGTAGTGACTGTAAGTATTACATTAGCATCTTCTAGGAGCTTGTTGACTATCTTTTCGGATGCTATGACTTCTCCAAGGCTAACCGCATGAAACCAAATAACTTTTTTCTTTGAAGGATTAATTTTATATATGCCAAACCTTTGAGATAAATTAAGTCTGTAATCCTTATCTTTGATGCTTTTGTATAAAATTCTACCGACAGCTATCGGAAGAAAAATAAGAATTAAAATGTTATAAAAAAGAAGTCTCATTATGACAATCATTAGCTACATTAATGTAATAATACATTTTAATATCATATGAAAAACATTTTTTTATCACTTCTAGTTTTCTTTTGGAGAGCAATTGCATTGCTACCGAGATCTTTACAGTTAAAGATTTCACCAGTAATAAGCAAATTCATAAGCATTTTTTTGCAAAAAAGGAATCATATTAGCAAAAAAAATATTGATGCCTGTTTTTATGATCTAGATGATATTAAAAGAAGCAGTTTAATTAAAAGCAATATTAACAACTCAGGTTTGGTTATGTTCGATACTGCTATTTCATGGTTTTGGAGTGATGCAAGAATAAATAAAGAGATTAAATATAAAATTAGAGGACTTAAGCAGCTTAAAAATGAGCAAAACAAAGGTAATGGGGTCCTCCTTTTTTTTAAGCATTCTTTACATTTAGAGCTTGATGCAAGAATTTTGGGTATGAATGCAGATATATATGGGGTTGAGAGAACGCATAACTCAAAATTTTTTGATGCCATTCAGAGCAAGGGTCGCCTGAAAGGGGTTAAAGGCTTATGTGATAAGAATAAGCCATTAAAATTTATTAAATGGCTACTGTCAGGTAAAACAGTTTTATATGCTACTGATCAAGACTATGGAATGAATGGGTCAGAAGTAGTTAACTTTTTTAACCTACCAGCAGCAACTATATCTGCTCCGCATAAAATTATAAGAAAAACAAATTGTCAGACGTATTTTCTAAACAGCTTTATAGAAAATGATGAGTATATTATTGAGATTGAAAAAATTGAACTAAATATGAATTCGGATAACGAAATGTCCTCTGATCTAAATAAAATTATTGAGAATAGTATTAGGAAACATCCCTCTGAATATTTGTGGCAACATCGAAGATTTAAATCAACACTCGGCAAAGAGGATTTTTATAAATGATAATTAAAGATATTGAGAACATTAAGGGCTTCATGCCTTCGCATGAAGGAGAAGCATTATATAAGTGGTCAAAAGAGTTTTCAAAGTCGGGTCCGATCATTGAAATTGGAACATATTGTGGCAAATCAACTATCTATCTTGGATTTGGAGCAAATGAAAATAATGAAGTTGTTTTCACAATCGATCATCATTCTGGATCCGAAGAGCATCAATTGAAGGAAGAATATTTTGACCCTGAGGTATTTGATGTTCAGGAAAATAGAGTTAATACATTCCCTCTTTTCCTTAAAAATATTCAAAAATATAATCTTGATAATATTATTCCAATTGTTTCATCATCAAGAGCTGCAGCTAAGTCATGGAATACCTCTGCTGGGATGATATTTATAGATGGTGGCCACTCTTTAGAGTCAGCTTTTAATGATTACAATTGCTGGTCAAAATATGTAAAAAAAAATGGGGCTTTAGTTATCCATGATATCTATGAAGATCCTAGTGAAGGAGGGCAAGCTCCTTATGAGATATATAAAGAAGCTCTAAAAAACGATTTTATAGAGCATGATAGAGTAGATACTATAGTTTGTTTAAAAAGAGTCTAATTGGTTTTTTAAAAATAAATCTGATGCTGTTGTATAGCCAAATACCGCATCAGCTGCAAGCAGCATTGCAGCCGCTGTCCATGTTGGCTTCTCATTTGGCCAAAAAATTTTTTCTTTATATTGCCATCCCATGAAGGGAATATTATTTTCATCAGATATTAGAGTGGATTCAAGCAAAATCTTTTTAGCCAAGTTTTTTTTATTTCCAATGACTAATGCAATTACAAATTCATTTGTTTCAGCAACTGTTATCCATGGCTCTTCTCTAACACATTTAATACCCAACCCATCTTCATAAAAATTATTTAGTGTTAGCTGTATCGCCTCTTCGATTTCATTTTTGTTTAAGCAGCCTGAAATTACTCGGTAATATGAATCCATAGAAAAATTTGATCTATCTTTTTGTAAATCAAACAAACCTTTTGGATGCCTAAGTGCATTTGATAATAATTTATAGGCCATGATCCAGTCTGGATTTAGATCTAGGTTTAATATTTTCTCTATAGCGCTAGAGCACTCCAGACTTTTGAGAATAGAGCTAGATGCGGTAATTAAATAATCATTTTCAATATCTCCCTTGGAGTCTATTGACCAAGGAATTGTTCCTTTTTGTGTTTGGTGTTTAATTGAAAAGTTTGTGGCTTTTTTTAATGATGGCCACATTTCTTCTAGGAAATCTAAATCAGAAAAAGTCTTGTAATAATGAAGAAGTCCAACAGATATATAAGATGAGAAATGAGTAGGCTTATTTGTTTCTATCGGCTCCCCAGAGCTTGAGTATTTTGAGAACCAACTTCCATCTTCATTTTGATTGTCTTTAAGCCATCTAAAAGACTTTTTAGCTTCTTCTTTTTTAAAAATAAAATTTAGTGCGGTAATAGATTCTATAAAGTCCCAGGGATCAAATGAACCATCAGTATTGGATGGTATTACTCCGCTCTTGAGCTGCTGGTTTAAAACATAAAGACCGATTACATTATAGAAGTTTGCGCTTTTGGTATTATTAGCATCCTTGCTGATATTTATTTTTATTGTCTCTGTCATTATCTTTTTTCAAAATACATAGATAAACTTTTACCAAGAATTGGGTTAAACAATCTATCAATTAAATCAATAAGATAAGGCTTCTCAAGGATATGTTTTTCAAGAATTTTTTTATAAATTCCTATTAACCAATTATTATCTTGATTCTTCCAAAACAAGCATCGAAGCCACCAGTAAGGGCTGTGAATTGAATGAAACCTTTCATGTTTTTTCAATAAAAAGCCTAATTGCTCAATTTCATTTATGATAGCTTTCTTCTTAAAAATCCTTACATGCCCTCCAGGCATATTTTGATAATCTTTTGAAAGCATCCAACATAATTTTTCAGGGAAGAATGATGGGACGCTAGCAAGAAACTTGCCATGGGGTTTGAGTACTCGATATATTTCACTTAGCGCTTCGCTATAATTATTGAGATGTTCTAAAACCTCAGAGCATATTATTAAATCTATTGAGTCAGATGGAAAAGGAAGTTCATATGCAGAACCCTTTATAAAAATAGCTCCTTCATTTGATATTGATTTAAAAAACTCAAATCCTTCTTGAGCCTTTGCTAGAGATGGTTCATCCATATCAAGCCCAATACAGTAAAAGTTCTTGTAATTCTGCATGGCTCCAAAAACATGACGACCCTCTCCGCAACCAATGTCTAACATTACTCCGCTTTCATTTTTGAAATCAAACTGTCTAAAGTTAAAAGTTAACATTCTCTTCGCCTGTTTAAATTCTTATAAATTACATCTTGATATTGTTTTGATATTTTTTCCCAATTAAATTGTTTCTGAATATGAGCCCTGCCATTCTTAGCAAGGATTAAATTTTCATCATAATTTTTCAATATTTCTTTTACTTTTTTGGCTAATTGCTTGATGTCTTTAGGATCAATTAAATGAGCAAAACCTCCGACTAATTCAGGAATTGAAGAACTCTTCGCCGCTATCAATGGTATTGAGCAACTCATTGCTTCGATAACTGGATATCCAAATCCTTCATACAAAGAGCTTACTATTGCAATAGAGCTCTTTGCGTACTCTTTAGCAATATCTTCTTGCGTTAAATTTGTTTTAAATATTACATTTTTTTCTAAATTTAACTTTTTGATTAGCCTTGATGTATGTCCGTCATCTTTTTTATTACCGATAACTAATAACTCAATATCTAGTTCATTTCTTAGCTCTGCAACGGCTCCGAGAGTATAATCTAAGCCTTTCAAAGGCACATCCGCACTTGCAGTAGTTATAAGCCTGAGCTTATGTCTACGAATGCTTTCATAAGGTCTAAATATATTAGAATCAAGTCCATTATTTATAACGATTATATTTTCTGTAGAACAGGATAAATCATTTTCAATATCACTCTTGGAGCTCATTGAGGGTGTGATTATGGATCTTAGTTTTGGGGCAACTCTTTTTTGCATCCTAAGAAATGAGTACCACCTCTTCCTAGAAATTTTATAAAGAAGTTTGTTGCTAGCCTCAAGATCATGCTTTAAGTCCATAGTTATTGGGTGATGTATTATTTCAATAAAAGGAAACCTTTTTTGGATCTCAAGCATTCCATAGCTCAATGATTGATTGTCAATGACAACATCGTAATTATTGTTATCTTTTAAGAATTCATTAGCTCTTTTACCAAAAGAGTACATCTCAGGAAATCCACCTGCTAAAGTAGATATGAATTCATAAATATTTACAAATGTTTTTGGGCTCTTTATAAATTTTTTAAGCCTATCTTTGAAAATAAAAGTTTCGAATAAATTCATGCCAGGAAGTTTTATTAAATTAACCCCATCTTCTAGTATTGGATAAGGCTGGCCTGATATCACATCTACCGAATGGCCTAAATTTTTAAGAGCTAATGAAATATCTTTAACATAAATACCTTGACCTCCACCAAATGGCGCAGATCTATAACTTAATATTGCAATTTTAAGTTTAGGATTCTTTGGAGGAATGAGCATAAGAAAGCCATGAGTTATATTTCTCTGATTTACCTGTAATTACATCCTCATAAATAGATTGGAGTCTTTGTGTAATTTTTCCTCTCTTTCCAGAATTAATTTCTTTTCCATCTAATTTAGTTATTGGTGTTATTTCTACAGCTGTTCCAGTAAAAAATGCCTCATCAGCCTCAGCTAGGTTTTGGTATTCTAAGTTTTTTTCTATAACTTCATATCCTTCATCTTTGGCTATAGTTATAACTGACTGCCTGGTTATACCATTTAAGCAATGATCTGTTGATGGTGTATATATAGTTTCATCTTTAATGATAAAAATATTTTCACCACTCCCTTCAGAAATAAAACCATTTTTATCCATTAAAAGAGCCTCATCAGCACCCTTTCTTAAAGCCTCATGAAGAGCCATTGTTGAATTAATGTATGTTCCTATAATCTTATTATTTGAATGGAGTGGATTCGAATACTGCTCGTGAGAAGATTTAACGATAGAAATTCCTTTTTCTTTTGCCTCTGGATCCATATAAGAAGGCCATTCCCATGCTGCTACCGCTACATTTACAGATAAATCAAGGGCTCTGATACCAAGAGATTCAGCGCCAAGATAAACTATTGGCCTAATGTATCCTTCATCAAGTTTATTATGAATAAATATTTTTTTTTGAACTTCGTTAAGATCTTCTTGTGAAAATGGAATTTTAATATCTATTTTAGCAGCGGTATTAAAAAGCCTATTTGTGTGGTCTTCTAGTCTAAAAATTGCAGGCCCCCTGTCTGTTTTATAGGCTCTTACACCCTCAAAAGCACCAGTACCATAATTCAATGTATGAGACATTAAATGAACCGTAGAGTCATCCCATTTTATAAATTCACCATTCTTCCATATAAATTTGGAATCTGTGTTATTAAACATATTTTTAGCAGTTATAATTAGCAGCTTATTATGACAAACAACGCCTCATAACTAAAGCAATGAAAGTAAACAAATCGATATTTAGAGAAAACGATATAAGGGGAATATACCCAGACCAGTTAAATGAAGATTCAATAGCAATTATTGGAAAAGCAATTGCAAGTAAATGCAAAAAAGAAAATATTAAATCCATATCCATAGGAAGAGATGGAAGGCTCTCTGGGGAATCTTTGCTTAATAGTTTTTGTGAAAGTTTAGTCAATGCTGGTTTGGATGTTACAAATGTAGGGTTGGTAACAAGTCCTATGCTTTACTTTGAGGCAAAGAATAATGAGGCTAAAAGTGGAATAATCATTACTGGAAGTCATAACCCAAAAAACCATAATGGTTTGAAGATGGTCATTAATGACAAGCCTATGTCTGGTCTTGAAGTGCTAGATATTATTCAGGGAATAAATGAAGATAAGTGCGCTATTGGGAGCCTAAATTACAAGGATATTAAGGAAGATTATCTTGAAGCAGTTCAATCTTCTATCGAGATAAAAGGTTCAAAAGAGTATAAGGTTGTATTAGATTCAGGAAATGGTGTTGCTGGGCATATTGCGCCTGATCTTTTTCGAAGAATTGGTTGTGACGTCATCGAATTATATAGTGATGTCGATGGAAATTTCCCTAACCATCATCCTGACCCAAGTAAACTTGAAAATGTTCAAGATCTTATTAAGTGTGTAAAAGAAAATAATGCAGATCTGGGTTTAGCCTTTGACGGAGATGGGGACAGAGTTGGTTTAATAACTAACAAAGGTGAAAATGTTTTCCCTGATAAATATATGATGATGTTATCAGAAAACATTCTTTCAAAATCAAATGGTTCGATTGTATTTGATGTTAAATGCTCCAATCATTTAAGTAACATAATTACAGAAAATCATGGAGAACCTATTATGGCTCCAACTGGTCACTTTCATATCAAGAGGACAATAAAAGAAAATAATTCTTTATTAGGCGGAGAAATGAGTGGTCACATATTTTTTAATGATAAATGGTTCGGATTTGATGATGGTCCATATTCAGGTGCAAGATTGGTCGAAGCTTTGTCAGAAAATACGCAATATGAAACCATTCAAGAAATTATTGATTCTTATCCGAAATCATTTTCAACACCAGAACTAAATATTGATGTTACTGACGAAAGTAAATTTAAAATTGTTGAAGAATTTATAAATAATAATACTCTAGATGGTGAAAAAATTACTCTCGATGGCCTGCGTATTAATTTTCAAAATGGCTGGGGCTTGCTAAGAGCGTCGCAAACTTCACCAAAGCTAGTGCTAAGGTTTGAGGGCAATAGTATTGAAGATATGCAGGGAATACAAAAAGACTTTATTAGTGAGCTTGCTCGCATTTGTCCTGATATTGATATAAATTTAACTTGATATGGATAAAAACCGCAAAAATATTATTTTGCAATCTCTTGCAAGCCTGCTTGAGGAAGCCTCATCAAAAAAAATTACAACGGCCTTACTTGCCAAGAAATCTAATATCACAGAGGCTGCTTTATATAGACATTTTCCAAGCAAAAGATCTATCTATGCTGAATTATTTTCGTACTGTGATGATGCTATCTTTTCAAAATGCGCTGAACTCAAAAAAGCTGATTTAGATTCAAAAGAGAAGGTTAAAAACATATTTTTATTTTTCATGCTTTTTATAGAAAAAAATAAAGGCTTTGCAAGGCTATTATCACGAGAAGCTCTTTCACCTGCAGAGAAAAATG
>Ga0233450_10001064_pt1 | contig 29627 bp, 29 predicted proteins | sample 011ome_30_FD_189956 | JGI IMG/M metagenome (GOLD analysis project Ga0233450, IMG submission 189956) | Coastal salt marsh microbial communities from the Groves Creek Marsh, Skidaway Island, Georgia - 011501CT (spades assembly) | ecosystem: Environmental > Aquatic > Marine > Intertidal zone >... | reverse complement strand
AATTTCCTGCGATGGTAATTTCTTCAACAGCATGCTGAATCTCGCCATTTTCAATATAAAGCCCAGCTGCGCCCCGAGAAAAATCGCCATTGACCATATTCACCCCATGTCCAAGCAACTCTGTAATAAGAAACCCTTTTTTTATATCTTTAATCATTTGGGCAAGAGAGATGTTGTGATGCTCAAATATCAAATTGTGAGTACCCCCTGCATTTCCAGTGGTTGAAAGATTCAATTTTTTTGCTGAGTAACTTGATAATAAATAATGCTTTAATTCACCCCGATCAATAAGAGTGTTATCAAAAACCTCTACCCCTTCATCATCAAAGTAAGTCGAAGCATGGCCTTTAGGCAATAGTGGTTGTTCTCTAATAGTTAATCCATCAGATGCTATTTTTGTTCCAACAGTATCAAGTAAAAAAGAGTTTTGTCGATACAAATTTCTCCCTGATATTGCAGATAGGATTGGATTTATTAAAGAATCAGAAATAGTATTATGAAAAATAATTGGATAGTTTCCAGTCTTAATTTTTTTAACGTTTAAGCGATCAATCGTATTTTTTGCAGCTTCCTCGCCAAGCTGATTTGGGTTTTTAAGGTCTTGAAAATCTCTGACATTTGAATAATCATAACTTCTTTGCATTGTTTGACCTTTTGACCCTATCACAGAACAATAAAGCGAATATCTTGAGCCAGGAAAACCGCCAAAGAATTTATTAGAATTTGCATACATAAATATTGAAGAGCTATAGTTTATGCTGGCCCCTTCAGAATTGGTAATTTGCTCATCATAAGATTTAGCAGCTGACTCGGCTTGTTTTGCAACCTCTAACATTTCATCAAAGCTTAATTCCTGTGGATAAAAAATATCCACAGGCCTTGTTTGTTTTGGATGCAAATCTTGTTCAACGATACCAAAATATGGATCTTGTTCAGTGACTTTGAGCATATTGAGTGAATTATCAATTAGATGTTGAATGGTTTTTTTTGAAAAATCAGAAGACGAAACAACACTTTTTCTTCCATTTAGATAGAGGGTTAACGAGATATTTTTATCATTATTAATCTCAAACGTTTCAATATCTTCATTGCGAACAGTTAAATTTTTACCGGATGAGATACTTATATCTATCTCGGCAGATTCAACGCCTTGTTTCTTGGACTGCGTTATAATATCTTCACAGAGATTTTTTAGTTTTTCTTCGGTATAACCGAGAATTTCGTTATGCATAAAAATCCTAAAACTAACTAATAATATTGCCCGTTATCATATGGAAGATTCAATAAAAAGTAAAACTCAATTAAAAAAAGAAGCTGATGACATACAGCATTTTGGTATTGAGATATCTAATCTTCCAAATCATAAAATAAAAGAGCTATCACTAAGTGATGAAATAAAAGAAGCTATTATTTTCTACAAAGAGATAAAAAAAAATAGCGCTAAACGAAGGCAGGCTCAATTTTTAGGAAAATTATTACGAGACTTCGATCTGACCCATGTGACCAAAGAAATGGAGACTTTAAAAGGCTCCTTAAGACTTCAAATCAAATTTGAACATGAGGCAGAGCTATGGAGAGATAAACTCGTTAACGATCAAACAACACTCGCTGAATACATCGATGAATTCCAACCTGACTTAACTAATTTAAATCAAACAATTAATGCCGCTCGCAGAGAATATGAATCTAATAAAAAAAGTAAAAATTACAGAAATCTTTATCGGATCATTCTTGCTGATATAAAAAAGCTTAGATCTGCACCTTAATATTATTTAAGTTACCATTTCGCATGAAAGCAATTTCTACAATACTGCCTTTGTTCTTTATTAGCTCTTTAATAAATTCATTTGGTTCATTTAGTATCACACCATTTATACTCATGATTCGATCTTTTCTTTCGATTCCTGAATTTGCTGCTGCAGAGTCTTTGATTACAGCTACAACAAACAAACCACCATCTTCATATCTTTCGTCGTCTTGAGAAAAATTAATTAAATGCGTTCCAAATAAAGGTTTAGGTAATTTTGCCCAGTAGGATACATAGAAATCAAACATGGCGTCTGAATCGGCAAGATCATTTTCATCAATAATAATTTCTTCAATTTTTCCTTCATCATCTAATTTTTTCTTTTTAATATTTTCTCTGGCTCTTTTGATTGCTGTAGCTCTGGTTGCTTCATTAATTTGGCGATCATAAACTAATACTGTATCTGCCTTAATTTTCTCTCCGAATACTAATGCTTCCGCAGGCGGCACATATGTCCCAGCAAAAGATGAAAAACCCATCAAGTCATATCCCTCTTCCAACATCATGATGTTGTCTTTGTCTTTATCCCAACCACGGTAAATTTCAGTTTTAACATTTGCGTTAAGTGATTTAAGGTTTTTATCTCCTTGTTGTTGAAAATTTTTTTCAAACACATTCTCGGCATGAAGATTTGGTAAAATAAGAAATGTGAGTAGGGCAATTATGTATTTTTTCATGATCTCTTCTTTAAATATTTATTATCTACAGACTTATATATGGGAAAAAAATTCATTAAGATTGGTTTAGTTTCAATTAGTGACCGGGCAACAAAAGGTGAGTATGAGGATTTGGGTTTGCCTCATTTAAAAGAATGGTGCCAACAAGCGATTGTTGATGAAATTATTTTTCTAGAAAAACTTATCCCGGATGATTTTGAACTTATTAAGTCAACATTAATTGATTTAGCAGATATTGATCAGTGTCATTTAATTCTTACTACTGGCGGAACTGGTCCAGCCCAAAGAGACGTGACACCAGATGCTACCGAGTCTGTTGCGGATAAAATTATGCCAGGGTTTGGTGAGCAAATGAGACAAATTAGCCTTAATTTTGTACCAACTGCTATCCTGTCCAGGCAAATTGCTGTAATAAGAAATAAGGCTCTGATTATCAACCTCCCTGGACAACCAAAAGCAATCAAAGAGACTCTTGAAGGTTTGAAAAATAAAAATAATGAAACAACAGTTCCAGGAATATTTGCTGCTGTGCCATACTGCATAGAGCTCATTGGAGGTCCGGTCATTAAAACAAATGACAATATCGTTAAGGCTTTTAGGCCAAAAAAATGAATGAATTCGATTTAATAAAAAAATATTTTAATTTCACAAGCAACCATGCATTATTAGGCATTGGTGACGATGCCGCCCTCATCCCGTTTAATAAAAATGAATTTATGGCGATCTCTATGGATACTTTAAATATTGGTCATCATTTTACTGAAGATTCTGATCCATATTATTTGGGGTGGAAGTCACTTGCTGTCAATGTCTCGGACATAGTCTCAATGGGTGGTCAACCTCGCTATGCCCTACTTTCAATTTCCCTAAAAAATCTTGATGTAAATTGGATTGGAAAATTCACCAAAGGGATTAAGGCTTGTGCCAAAAAATATAATATTGAAATCATTGGTGGTGACACGAATAAAGGATCCACGTCAATTTCAATTGCGATTATGGGAAATGTATCCTCTAAGAATGTTTTAAAAAGAAGTGGGGCAATTCCAGGGGATGAAATTTGGGTGACTAATGAGGTTGGTTATGCAGCATTACATTTTAATCAACATTCCCTGTTGCCTAAGTACAAGAAATCTATTTCAAACTGCTTAAAAAAAAGATCCCAAGAAGAATTCCTCAAACCGCAACCCCCTCTAGAATTCATTCAAGAAACGAAATCACTGATCAATTCAGCGATTGATTTATCTGATGGTTTGGCTGGGGACTTACAACATATACTGAACAGCAGTTCTGTTGGAGCCAAAATAGAGATTAACGAAATTCCTATGCATAAATGGTTTAAGGAAAATAATCAATATGAACTCGCAATGTGTGGTGGTGAGGATTACCAAATTTTAATGACTGTCCCACATAAACATCATAACAAAATTCAAAATTTACTAAAGAAACACTCCCTTAAGGGTGCCATGATAGGAAAAATAACTAAGGATAAAAAAATTGAATATTCACTTCATGGTAAAAAAATTAAATTAAGCAAGGAAGGATTTACTCACTTTGGTTAACTTAAAATTTTTATTTAGTAACATTTGGCATTTTATTGCACTAGGATTTGGTGCTGGTTTGATAAAAAAAGGAACAGGTACTTTTGGGACTTTAATCACGTTTATTTACTTTATATTTATTTATCAACTCAATTTAGAAATACAAATATTGATATTTTTTATCCTCCTTCTAGTCAGCTACATTAGTGTAAAAAATACTCTTCAGTCATTAAAAATAAAAGATCCATCATGTGTTGTAATAGATGAAATTATCGCCTATTTAATTGTTCTCATTCTTCTGCCAAATAATTATTTGCTCTACCTAATCAGTTTCATTCTTTTTCGTTTTTTTGATATTTTAAAACCATGGCCAATCAGTAAGTTAGAGGAATTACCGGGTGCAATTGGAGTAATTGCAGATGACTTTGGGGCAGCGCTTTTTGCATTAGTAATTACACAAACGGTTTCTTCGTATGTCCTCTAACAAGCTTCATAATATTGCAAAAAAATTCATTGATAATAATTTTCATCTTTGTGTCGCTGAATCATGTACCGGTGGTTTATTAGCAAAAAAAATTACTGATGAATCCGGAAGTTCAGCCTGGTTTGACTGTGGATTAATAACCTACAGTAATGAATCTAAGATCAGACTATTAGGGGTAAAAAAAGAATCGTTAACAGAATGTGGCGCTGTGAGCCAAGAGGTTGCTCAAGAAATGGCTATTGGAGCACAAAAAAACTCTAGAGCAGTGTTTTCTATTTCAATTACAGGTATCGCTGGGCCAAACGGAGGGTCATCTGAAAAGCCTGTGGGTACTATTTTTATTTGTTTTGCCTTCAAGGAAAAAGTATTAAAAGACTATAAATTAGAGCTATCTGGAAATAGATCATCCATTAGAGAACAGACGGTAAATTTTATTATTGATGAACTCGATAAACTTACTTTTAATGGTCAAATATGAAATAATTACAAGTCAAATAAACTAAATCTTAGGGTATAAAAATAATGGATGAAAATAAACAAAAAGCGCTTGAAGCCGCAATGGCCCAAATTGAAAAACAATTTGGTAAAGGCTCTGTAATGAAAATGGATGGAACTGAAATTGATGAATCCATTGAAGCAATTTCTACAGGGTCTTTAGGTTTAGATATAGCCCTAGGTATCGGCGGTCTTCCAAAAGGAAGGGTTGTAGAAATTTATGGGCCTGAATCATCCGGAAAAACATCTCTAACCTTATCGGTTATTGCCGCTGCACAAAAAGCAGGAGGTACGGCCGCTTTTATTGATGCAGAACACGCTCTCGACACACAGTATGCTGCCAAACTAGGTGTAAATCTTACCGACCTTCTTATTTCCCAGCCTGACACTGGAGAACAAGCCTTGGAAATTACAGACATGCTTGTTAGAAGTGGTTCAGTTGATGTGGTGGTAGTTGATTCAGTTGCAGCATTGACACCCCGAGCAGAAATTGAAGGTGATATGGGAGATTCTCATATGGGTTTACAGGCAAGATTGATGTCACAAGCCTTAAGAAAGCTTACTGGAAATATCAAAAAGACTAACACCTTGGTAATTTTTATTAACCAAATTCGAATGAAGATCGGGGTTATGTTTGGAAATCCTGAGACTACCACAGGTGGTAATGCTTTGAAGTTTTACTCATCTGTTAGGCTCGATATCAGAAGGATTGGTGCAATTAAAAAAGGTGATGAAGTCGTTGGAGCCGAAACTCGTGTAAAAGTAGTTAAGAATAAGGTTGCTCCTCCTTTCCGCCAAGCAGAATTTGATGTGATGTATGGCGAGGGTATATCTCTGGAAGGTGAAATCATTGAACAAGGTGTTCAATTAAAATTGATCGAAAAAGCCGGCGCTTGGTACAGCTATAATGGTGAGAAAATTGGTCAAGGTAAAGATAATGTTCGAGAGTATTTAAAGCAAAATCCAGATATTTCAAAGAGCCTTGAAGATCAAATCAGATCTAACGCAAATCTTGCAAATTCAAAAATGATTGTTGAAAATCAAGCTGATGAAGATGCAATTGATGAAGATGCAAGCTAATGATCCCCTCAAAAGATTAAAAAACAGGGCTCTTTACTATCTTGCTAAAAGAGAATATGGCTTTGTTGAGTTGATAAATAAAATTAAATCTTTTGCTACTGATGAATTAGATTTGAATTTAGACAGCTGTTATCAAATTGTCGAAGAACTCAAAACAAAAGGCCTACAATCAGATTATCGATTTTGTGAATCATTTGTTAACTCAAAAAAAAGAAAATTTGGCCTACAGAAAATAAGCTATGAGTTAAAACAAAAAGAAATTGATGATTTTTTGATTGAGGAATTTGTTGATGCCTTAAGGGACGAAGAATACGAGTCTGCAAGATTGGTATGGAAGAAAAAATATACATCGCTACCATCAGATTTAAATGAAAAAAATAAACAGATTAAATTTATGCAAAATAGAGGTTTTAGTTTCGATACTATAAAAAAAATTATCAAATGAAATCATTAACCAGTAACGAAATACGAGAAATATTTCTAGATTTTTTTAAGGAAAAAGGACACACTGTTGTTCCTTCAAGCAGCTTAGTTCCAAGCGATGATCCGACATTATTGTTTGCCAATGCTGGTATGAATCAATTTAAAGATTATTTCCTTGGATATAAAAAGTCAAAATACACAACTGCAACATCTAGCCAAAAATGCGTTCGCGCCGGAGGCAAACATAATGATTTAGAAAATGTCGGCTACACAGCAAGACATCACACTTTTTTCGAAATGCTTGGTAACTTTAGTTTTGGTGATTACTTTAAATTGGAAGCGATTCAGTATGCATGGGAATTATTAACTGAGAGATTTCAAATTCCCGCTGAAAAACTATTAGTAACTGTTTATCATGAAGATATTGAGGCATATGATATATGGAAAGATGTTATAAAGCTTCCTGCTGAAAAAATTATTAAGATTGCAGATAAGTCTGAAAAATATATTTCTGATAATTTTTGGATGATGGGTGATACCGGGCCATGTGGGCCATGCAGTGAAATATTTTATGATCATGGTGCAGATATTCCAGGTGGTCCTCCAGGTAGTGAAAATGAGGATGGTGATCGTTTTATTGAAATCTGGAATTTAGTCTTTATGCAATTCAATAGGACTGAAAATGGCAAAATGGAAGAATTACCAAAACCTTCCGTGGACACCGGAATGGGTCTTGAAAGAATATCAGCTGTCTTACAATCCGTTCATTCAAATTATGAAATTGATTTGTTTCAAAATTTAATTCAAGACACTGCTCAAACTCTGAAATGTCAGGATTTATCACATCCATCTTTAAAAGTAATTGCGGATCATATTAGATCAATTGCTTTTCTTATCAATGACGGAGTTCAGCCGTCTAATGATGGAAGAGGCTATGTCTTAAGGAGAATTTTAAGACGTGCAATACGTCATGGTTATAAGCTAGGTGCAAATCAATCTTTTTTAATTCCTATTCTTAATAGTGTCGCTAAACATATGAATGCCGCCTATCCAGAGCTTTTAATTAATATAAAGAAAATTGAAAAAACGACCCTTCAAGAAGAGGAAAAGTTTTTTGAAACTATTGCCAATGGAATGAATATCCTTGAGCATGAGATTAAACTTAACAAAAAAAACAAATCGACTATTTTTAATGGCTCAATCGCTTTTAAACTTCATGATACGTTTGGATTTCCAATCGATTTAACAGCAGATATTTGTCGAGAACATGAACTTACTATTGATCTAGTTGGTTTTGATCAAGATATGGCTGAACAAAAAAATAAAGCCAAGAATGCTTCCCAATTTAAAGCAAAAGAGTCGATCGTGATTGATACCGATCCAACAAAATTTTTGGCATACACACACAATGAAGAATTTTCCAAAATTGAATCAATTATTCTAAACAATGAACCTGTAGATGAAGTATCGGCAAATAGCCTATGTAATTTAGTAGTGAAAGAATCGCCATTTTATCCTGAATCAGGTGGACAAGTAGGCGATATTGGAAAGATTTTTAATGATCAAGCCGAGTTTATTGTTCATGACACTCAAAAATTACCTAATGGTGTAATTCTTCATATCGGTGAATTAACTCGCGGACAATTAAAGATAAAAGATCCTGTTTTATGTCAGGTAGATCATGTTAGAAGAGATTCAATCAAGAGAAATCACTCAGCCACCCATTTACTTCACAAAGCTTTAAAAACCGTATTGGGTGATCATGTTGAACAAAAAGGTTCTTTAGTGAATGAATTAAGAACGCGTTTTGATTTTTCACACTCTAGTGCACTCAGTGAAGTAGAAATTCAACAAGTTGAACAAATTGTAAACAATGAAATACTTCAAAATAATCCAACCTCTGCTGAAGTAATGGCTTTAGATGTAGCAAAAAAAAGTGGGGCTATGATGCTTTTTGGAGAAAAGTATGATGATGAAGTGCGAGTCTTGACAATTGGTAATAGTAAAGAGCTCTGTGGAGGCACCCACGTTAATGCAACTGGAGATATTGGACTCTTTAAAATTTTGAATGAAAGCGGAATATCATCAGGTGTGAGAAGAATTGAAGCAACAACCGGGATGAGCTTAATTCAAATTATTGAAAAACAAAGTCAGCTATTGGATGCAACTGCTAAAGAGTTAAAAACGACAAAAGATGATGTTGCCGAAAAAATAAAGCAGGTGATTGAGCAAGTAAAAAATCAAGAAAAAACTATTGCACAATTAAAACAAAAAATTACCAATGCTTCTAAGAGTGAACTTTTAGATCAAATTGAAGTGATTGATGGAACGAAAGTTCTTTCAACAAGTATTGATAGTATTGAGATACCACAACTGAGAATTTTGATAGATGATTTAAAAAATCATATTGTGTCTGGTATCGTCATCTTGGCCACAATCAATCAAGGTAAGATTAATATCGCTGTTGGCGTCACAAAAGATATCACAAATCAATTCCATGCTGGTAAAATAGCCGGCCAACTTGCAAATATGCTTGGTGGTAATGGAGGAGGTAAGCCAGATATGGCTATGGCTGGAGGTCAAAACATCAATGATCTGCCAGAGGCCTTAATAAAGATTAAAAAACTATTAAATTCATGAGCTTGATTGTACAAAAATATGGTGGCACTTCAGTTGCCAATCCTGAAAGAATAAATGCGGTTGCTGATCGCGTCAAAAAATTTGTTGATGACGGCCATCAAGTAGTTGTTGTCGTATCAGCAATGTCAGGAGAAACGAATAAGCTTCTGCAATTAATTAAAGATATTAGTAAAAAACCAAGCCCGAGAGAATCTGACGTTATAGTCTCAACAGGTGAGCAGGTGACTATCGGTCTCACTGCCCTCGCAATTCAGGAAAGAGGAATTAAAGCAAAAAGCTACACAGGATCACAAGTGAAAATTCTCACTGACAATGCGCACTCCAAAGCAAGAATTATTAATATTGGAACCGAAAACATCCAAAAAGATTTAGCAGATGGCTATGTTTTAGTCATTGCTGGTTTTCAAGGGGCAGACGAAAATGGAAATATCACCACATTAGGCAGAGGTGGATCAGATACTACTGCAGTTGCTATTGCTGCAGCCCTTAAGGCGGATGAGTGTCAAATATATACTGATGTTAATGGAATTTATACAACAGATCCTAGGGTTGTTTCAACCGCAAGAAAGCTTAAGTCTGTCACCTTTGAGGAGATGTTAGAATTAGCCAGCTTAGGCTCTAAGGTTTTACAAATTCGCTCTGTTGAGTTTGCTGGGAAATATAAAGTTAAATTAAGAGTTTTATCAAGTTTTGAAAAAAATGGTGATGGAACAATTATTACTTATGAGGAAGATCATAAAATGGAAGATCCAATTATTTCAGGAATTGCTTTTAATCGAGACGAAGCCAAAGTAACTGTTCAGGGGATTCCCGATACCCCCGGGCTAGCCTATCAAATCCTAGGTCCAATTGCTGAGCAAAATATTGATGTGGATATGATTATTCAAAATATTGGTCATGATGGTGAAAATGATTTTACATTTACTGTAAACAAGAATGAGTTAGATAAAACTATCGAAATTCTTGAGGGCTTGAAAAGTCATTTAAAGGCTAAACAAATTATTGGGGATCCTAACATTGCAAAACTTTCTTTAGTTGGAGTAGGCATGAAATCTCATGTTGGAGTGGCTAGCAAAATGTTTAGAACCCTTTCTGAAGAAGGGATTAATATCAGTACAATTTCTACTAGCGAAATAAAGATATCTATCCTTATCGAGGAAGGTCTATTAGATATGGCTGTTCAATCCCTTCATAAAGCATTTAATTTAGATCAATAATTGGGAAGTTTAAGATTTTCATTTAGAATAGCCTTTTAGAACAAGGAGAGCTGGCCGAGTGGTCGAAGGCACTTCCCTGCTAAGGAAGCATACGGGTTTAAGCCTGTATCGAGGGTTCGAATCCCTCGCTCTCCGCCATATAAAGGGTAAAGTATGCAAGTACCAATGTATGAATTATCAGTACCAATGCTAATTAATATGCTTGAAAATCTATCTAAAATACTCAATAAAGCTCAGCGATTTGCAGATAAAAGAAAAATTGACTCAACAGTCTATGTTAACAGTCGATTAATTGCTGATATGTATCCCTTGTCTCGCCAAATTCAAATTGGAACAGATATGGTAAGAAAAGGTATTGGGAGGTTGGCAGAAAAAAATGCACCTAGTTATGCAGATAATGAAAGAACAATCAAACAACTTCAAAGTCGCATTACTAAAACAATAAACTTTTTAAAAAAAATTAAACCTGCACATATGGCCGGCTCAGAAAATAAATACATCGAATTTTTTATACGAGATAAAAAATTTACTTTTAAGAATGGTGAAGATTATTTAAAACGCTGGATTATTCCTCATTTTTTCTTCCATATGACCACGACCTACAATATTTTAAGAATGAATGGTGTTAATTTAGGTAAATGGGACTTTACAGGTAAATTTTGATGTTGCAAAAAATTTTCTTTTTTCTAATCACATCTCTTCTACTTTCCAGCTGCAGTCAATTCGGTCCAGACTTTATGAAAGCAGGAAGAAATGAATATAATAAAGTACTTGCACAAACTGACGATGAAGAAATTTTATTAAATCTTGTTCGTTTAAGGTATGCAGACAATCCTGCTTTTCTAAAAGTGAATAGTGTGTCCACGTCGTTTAATTGGAAAGAAGGTTTTGGTTTAGATGGCTCCATCTTTGAAAGTGATGCGGTAGGAAAAAATAATATTGGAATTCGTGGAAACACCGAATATATTGAAAAACCCACTATTTCTTATTCACCTCTATCTGGTGCAGATTTTGTAAAAAATGTACTCACACCAATTGATCATCAGGTCATTCTGCTTTTGGCTCGATCTGGATGGAGTTTGGAGAGAATTCTTCGCCTAACTGTTAATAAAATTAATCATATTAATAATGCTTCCGAAGCTTCTGGGCCAACACCAACAAACTCTCCAGATTATATTACGTTTAATAAAATTGCTAAAAATTTCAGACAGCTACAAAAAACATCAAAGATTACCTTGGGATATCAACTTGATGGAAATCCAGGTGACTTAGCCCTCTTGATTAAAAAAGATCATATCAACGATACTGAAGTAGAAATGTTTTTATCTGAACTCAATATTAATGTTAAAAATAATATTATCCCTATCACCCCAAATTATTTTGATGCTTCATCAAATGACAACATTCAAATTGAATCTAGATCTCTAGCAGGTATTTTATTTTTCTTATCACATGGAGTTACAATTCCTGCAGATGATATTAAGGAAGGTCGGGTAACTGTCACTAAGAATCAAAATGGGGAAGACTTTGATTGGCAAGATGTGCTGAATGATTTATTTACAGTTCATACCTCAAAAAAACCACCCGAACAGGCAACTATAGCAGTTGAATATCGCGGCAATTGGTTCTATATCAAAGACAATGATATGCAAAGTAAATACACCCTTATGCTACTCAATCAAATTGCAGCTCTCCAATCAGGACAGATTGAAAAGTCTGGGCCAATTTTGACACTCCCTGTCTCAAGCAACTAGTTAAAACAACTAAATTAGGGATATAATAGCGGTGACGCGCCCGTAGCTCAGCTGGATAGAGTACTTGGCTACGAACCAAGGGGTCAGGAGTTCGAATCTCTTCGGGCGCGCCATTTAAATCTATCTGCGCCCGTAGCTCAGCTGGATAGAGTACTTGGCTTCGAACCAAGTGGTCAGGAGTTCGAATCTCTTCGGGCGCGCCAATATTAGACTTGGCTGTCGTAATCTACAAAATAATCTGGATCAACAGATTCAATCATAGATTTATACTTTTTAATTGCTTCACCATCATCCTCTTCAGAGGATAATTTATATAGCACTTCCAGAGCATCTAAATTTCTTGGATTTAAAGAGATAGATTTATTTAAAAAAAGCTTAGCAAAATCTCGATTAAATTCTTTCTCCGCTAAACCTAAATAAAACCATGCATTGGTGCTATCATCTTCAGACTGAGTCCACATCTTAGCAATTCTTTTCACTTCATCCCAATTAGAATCTTGAAGAGGTAAAACCACTTGCATAAAAAATGGCTTCTGCTCATCCGGCAAGGCCCAAAAAGGGGCTGTTTCACTCCTAATATCAGTAAGCATTTTTGTTTGCATAACTTTATCTATCCATTCAGTGGGTAAACAATAAAAATAACCTAATCGTTTTCCTGGGCTCTTAAAAGTTGTAATGCCAATCAAATTAAAATCATTATCAAATAAAGCTCCGCCACTTGAGCCAACAGTGAATGTAGCAGAGGTTCGAATTATTGAACCTTTGTCAAAGTTGTAAAGAGCTTTTACCTTACCATATGATGGTAATGGAACTGGATTGTCATTTGGAAAGGTTAAGGTAAATACTTCTTCTTCGTACTGGATAGATTCACTCTGACGGACCTGCACTGGTTCAAGGGGAAGGTTATCAAACTTAAGAACACATATATCATGTTCCCAGTCCGCATAAACCCCTATAGGGCTGTAGGTATCATGATATTTAACAACATTCACACCAGTCGCATTCTGAAAAACATGACAATCAGTTGCCACGTGATTTTTTTTAATCACAACGCCCGATCCTGTTCCAGTAACACCCTTCTCATAACTGACCCATAATTGGATCATGGATTTATTCAGTTCAAAAAGCTCATATTGAGCTGGGTAAGCAAAAACCAAAAAGGGAGATAATAAAGTTACAATTAAAAATAAAATTTTATTCATATTTTTATGATTATCCATAAATCATTAAATTCAATTATCTTTAATAATTATTTAAAAATAATTTTTGCATTTTTTATTCTTTTTTCAGAAACAATAAAGGCAAATGAAGACATCATCATTGGCTATGCCTCAAGCCTTCACAATGTTATGAAAGAGATCATTCGTGATTATGAAATACAGAGCAATCTGAAATTGAAAGTGGGGATGGGTGCTTCTGGAAATATTGCCCAACAAATTATAAGAGATGCGCCCTACGATATTTTTATTTCAGCGAATAAAAAATGGGTGGATTATTTAGAAAAACATCAGAAAATTAAAGAAAGGTATCTCTGGATTTCTAACTCGCTTTCATTAATAGGTTCTATTAAATCGATAGAGAATTTTACCCTGAATCAAAATGAAAGATTTTGTCTTGCGGATCCAAAGAATGCTCCTCTTGGAATATATAGTGTTGAGGCGATTAATGCCTTGAAGCTAAACATACCTAAAAATCAAATTATTTTTTTGAAAGATGCAGTATCGGTAAGGTATTACTTATCAATCAAAGAATGTGATTATGCTGTTACCTACTCAAGCGATACCTTTAATTTTGATAAAAATATTGATATCCAAAGTATTCCATTAAATTTATACTCTGATATTGCTTATGAAATTGGTATTCTGAAAAATAATAAACAAACTAAGCATTTTGTGAATTATCTTCAGCAACCAAATGTTTTAAGTAAATTAAGAAATCATGGGTTTATAATTAACTGATGATTGCCTTATCTGATTATGAAATCACTGTTCTTTTACTCTCGATAAAAGTTGCATCAATTTCATCAATCATTACTTTTTTTCCTTCATTTATAATGGCTTATCTATTAGCTACAAAAAATTTTACTGGGAAATCTTTGATTGACGGCCTTATTCATCTTCCTTTGGTGTTGCCACCTGTCGTAATTGGTTTTTTTCTATTAATTATTTTTGGAAAGAATGGGTTGGTTGGTGATATTTTTTTTTCTACATTTAATATAAGGATTTCTTTTTCATGGATTGCAGCAATGATTGCCTCATCAGTCATGGGGTTTCCCCTTTTTGTAAGATCCATTCGTCAATCGATTTCTGAAATTGATCCCAAAATTATCGAAGCAGCACAAACATTAGGTGCTAATAAAATAAAAATTTTAAAAAAAATTATTATTCCTTTGAGTAAGAATGGAATTATTGCTGGTTTTATTTTAAGCTTCAGCAGAAGTCTTGGGGAGTTTGGTGCTACCATTACTTTTGCTGGAAATATTTTTGGTGAAACACAAACGCTCCCGCTTGCTATTTACTCTTCCCTTCAAGACCCTGATGCTAATCTAATAGTTATTCGATTAGTTGGGATAAGTGTTTTTATCTCCATGGCAGCATTAATGATAAGTAACCGGCTTAATAAATGATTTATTTAGATTTTACATATCAAAATCCGAGCTTGTCGATGCAAATCAAAGTGAAAACGAAATCACAAATTGTTTTTTTATATGGACACTCTGGTGTTGGTAAAACAACCATCCTGAAGATGATTGCAGGACTAAAACAGCCTCAATACGGCTTAATTGATATTGCTGGGAGAAGATTTTTCGATGCGAGTAAGAATATCAATATTGCACCCCAATTAAGAAATGTAGGCTATGTATTTCAAGATTTAAGATTATTTTCCCATTTGAATGTCAAAGACAATATTACTTTTGGGGCCTTAAAACAAAACAACTTCAACAAGATCATTGATCTCATGAATATTCATGAATTACTGGATAAAAATATTAAAAGTCTATCTGGTGGAGAGTCTCAAAAAGTGTCTATCGCCAGGGCGCTCGTAAAAAATCCAAGCATTTTACTTATTGATGAGTCTTTTCACGCAATTGATAAAGAATATCGTGATCAATTAATAAAAAAACTCCATCACCACATTATTGAAAATCAAATTGTTACGTTTTTAATAAGTCATCAGCTATCTGATGCGAAAAAATATTCAGCAGAAATTATCAAGATTAAAAAAGAAAAAGGAATTGTGGTGGCTGAATAAATAAAGTGGTAGGGTGTGCGAGATTCGAACTCGCGACCAACGGATTAAAAGTCCGCTGCTCTACCAACTGAGCTAACACCCCATGAATCAAACACGCAATTATGGACTAGATCGTTTAATTGGTCAATAAACAAAAGGAATTTTTACCTCATTCCAGGGAATTTTCCGGCGAGCCCTCTCATCATCTTTGATAAGCCGCCCTTAGAAAACATTTTCATCATTTTTCGCATTTGCTCATACTGTGTTAATAAACGATTAATGTCTTGCACCCTGGTACCAGACCCATTGGCAATCCTTTGTTTTCTTTTTGCCTTGATTAAATCAGGTTCTTTTCTCTCAAGCGGAGTCATTGAGTTGATGATTGCCTCAATTTGCATTAAAGACTTGTCTCCATCTTCTGGGTTAATTTTCTGCTGAGCCTGCCCCATGAGTTGAGATGGCATCTTATCCATCATAGCGCCCACACCACCCATTTTTTTCATCTGAACAATTTGATTTTTAAAGTCTTCTAAATCGAAATTTTTTCCTGATTTAACTTTTTCAGCTAATTTTTGAGCCTCTTTTTGGTCAACGTTTTTTTGAGCTTCTTCAACCAAGCCAACAATATCCCCCATGCCCAAGATTCTTGATGCTAATCGATCAGGATAAAAAGGCTCAATACCATTGATCTTCTCATTCACACCAACAAATTTAATTGGTTTACCAATAATATGTTTTGCAGATAACGCCGCACCTCCTCTTGAATCTCCGTCAATTTTTGTGAGAACAATCCCGGTTAACTCAAGGGCATCATTAAAAGCACTCGCAGTATTTACTGCATCTTGACCCTGCATAGAATCTACAACAAAAAGTGTTTCGGCTGGCTTTAATTCTTTATGTAATACTTGGATTTCTTTCATCATTTTTTCATCAATCGCTGTTCTTCCGGCTGTATCAAAGATGACAACATCAAAGAAATGTTTTTTTGCATAATCAATTGATTTTTCAGCTATTTTGATCGGTTTATCTTTTTCAGTGGAATCGAAGCACTCAACATCAATACTTGCTGCTAATGTTTTTAATTGGTCTATCGCTGCAGGTCGGTAAACATCAGCGCTGACAAGCATTACTTTCTTTTTTTGCTCTTTTAAAAGTTTTGCTAATTTTGCTGATGTAGTTGTTTTACCAGAACCTTGCAAGCCTGCCATCAAGATTACCGAGGGTGGTTTTTTTTCTAGGTTCAAGGGAACATTCTCAGGCCCCATTAGGTTTGTTAATTCATCTTGAACGATCTTAACAATAGCGTCCCCTGGTGACACTGTTTTAAGTACTTCTTTACCGATGACTTTTTCTTTTACCTGATCAATAAAAAATTTAACAACTGGAATTGCTACATCAGCTTCAATTAAAGCGATCCTTACTTCTCTCATTGCATCGCTTATATTTTCTTCAGTGAATCTTGATTGGCCAGAAATTTTTCTAACAACTGATTGCAGCTTATCTGTTAAATTTTCTAACATAATATTTTTTAACCTATAATATAATTAATTATTGTAAATCATTAAGAAGACATATGTTGTATTTTGGATCGCTATCTGCTGCATTGATTTTTTATTTACTCAGCCTTGTAAATTTAAAAAAAAATATCCAATTAAAAAATATTTTTTTATTTGTAGCATTAATTAGTCACCTTTTTCTTATCTACCATGATGTTGTTCTTAACGAATTTAACTTTGACTTTTCAAATGCCTTGCTTGTGGTAAGCATTGTTACCGTTATATTTTATTTAATATTTAATATAAAGATGAATTACCAAGGCCTAGAAAAAATAGTAATTATTCCAACTCTAGTTATCTTAGTTTTTCATTATTTTTTCTCACATGAGTATTCCATTAGAGATACAGACTCACTTTATTATCTTGCCCATATCACCATTGCGATAATAGCCTATGGTCTTTTAACTTACTCCGCTGTTTTTTCTATTTTTATATTATTTTTAGAAAACAATCTTCATAAGAAAAAGATCTCATCACTTTTTTCAACCGATAACTCTCTATTAAGTATGGAACAGTTTCTTTTTACGATGATAGGAATAGGTTTTTTACTTTTATCTATTACAATTTTTACAGGAATTTTCTTTTCACAGGAAATTTTTAATAGTGCTTTTGTTTTCAATCACAAGACTTTATTTGGAATATTTTCTTGGATTTTTTATGGTTATATTTTTTACCAAAGACAAATTAATGGATTAAGAGGGAGAAAAGCGATAAAGCTATCTTTGTTTGCTTTTATCCTTCTAGTACTTTCTTACTTCGGCAGCAAGTTTGTTTTTGAGTATCTAATAGGTTAATCATCCAAAGAAATTATAGGCCAATTATTTTGTTTTGCCTTTGACTCTAAAATAGGATCTGGATTAACGCATACCGGATTTGATACAGAATTTAACAAAGGTAGGTCATTCTGAGAATCTGAATAAAAATAAGTGTGCTTGAAGTTATCAAACGAATATTGATGATCATGTAACCATGCTTTTAATCTAGTAATTTTTCCCTCTTGAAATGAAGGAGTTCCGGAAACATGCCCAGTAAAAATACCATCAACTTCTTCTGGATCAGTGCCGATTAGAACATCTACACCGAAAAGTGAAGCAATTGGCTTTGTGATATATGAGTTTGTTGCCGTAATGATCATACATAAATCATTATTTTTTTGATGGGACTTCACCAGATTTAGAGACTTTTTAGTTACCAAAGGCTTAATCACCTCAGCCACGTATTGCTCACGTAGCTGATTCAGTTTATCTCTTTTTATCATAGTAAAAGGACGAAATTGAAACTCGCAAAATTTATAAATATCTAGACAGCCGTCTTTATAATCTTGATAAAAAATTTCATTTTGTTTTTCATGTTCTTTACTATCCAAAAGTCCATTTTTGATAAGAAATTTTGACCAGTTATAATCAGAATCGCCCCTGAGCAAGGTGTTATCTAGATCAAATAATGCTAAATTCAAAATTAAACCTGAGGATGCGCTCTCTCGAGCTTGGATAATATTTTGTTCGCTGCATTAATGTAGGCTTTAGCTGACGCGATAACAATGTCAGTATCAGATCCTTGGCCATTGACAACACGTCCACCCTTGGCAAGTCTAACTGTAACCTCACCTTGAGCATCAGTACCGGTAGTAATATTGCTCACGGAATAAAGAAGTAATTCAGAATCTGATTTAACAATTTTTTCAATGGCTTTAAAAGTAGCGTCAACCATGCCGCTTCCTTCAGAATCCTCAGAAAACTGTTTACCATTCATGTCTATTGTAATCTGGGCAGTTGGTTTCTTATTTATCTCCGCTGTCGCTTTCAAGGAAATTAATTTAAAAATCTCTGCAGTATCTGCAGAATACTCATCGCTAATTAATGCATGAATATCTTCATCAAAAATCTCTGATTTCTTATCCGCTAAATTTTTAAATTTTTCAAATGCCGCATTTAAAAGCTCATCCGAATCTAACTCAATACCCAGTGTTTCAAGACGGTTCTTAAAGGCATTTCTACCAGATAGCTTGCCTAATGAAATTTTATTAGCGCCCCATCCCACATCTTCAGCCTTCATAATTTCATAGGTTTCCCTATGCTTTAAAACACCATCTTGATGAATTCCTGACTCATGGGCAAAAGCATTTGCTCCAACAATCGCCTTATTAGGTTGAACAGCATATCCTGTAATTGTCGATACCAACTTAGATGTCGGTACAATAAATTCAGTATTAATATTGGTTTGTAAATTAAAAATATCTTGTCTGGTTTTTACAGTCATGACAACTTCTTCTAAGCTGGCATTACCAGCCCTTTCCCCAAGACCATTAATTGTACATTCAACTTGTCTTGCTCCATTTAAAACGGCTGATAATGAATTTGCAACCGCCATACCAAGATCATTATGGCAATGAGTAGACCATATAACTGATTGCGAATTAGGTACTTTATCAATCAGTTGTTTAATTCGGTCACCCCACTGAAAGGGAATTGAATATCCTACTGTGTCAGGGACATTAATTGTTTTAGCACCAGCCTGTATAACCGCATCAAAAACTTCAACCAAGAATGGTATCTCAGATCGAACAGCATCTTCAGCAGAAAATTCGACGTCATCGGTATATTCAAGAGCCCATTTCACAGCCTCAACCGCTCTATTTAAGACTTGATCAGGGGTCATTCTTAATTTATTTTCCATGTGAATCGGACTTGTAGCAATAAATGTATGAATTCTTCCTGAGGCGGCACCTTGAATCGCATGTCCTGCCCTTTCAATATCATTTTTTACTGCCCGAGCGAGCGAGCAAACAGTAGATTTCTGAATTTTTTTTGCAACTGCCTCGATCGCTTTAAAATCCCCAGGGCTCGCTGCAGCAAAACCTGCCTCAATGACATCAACGCCAAGCTTTTCCAACTGGAGTGCAATGCGCACTTTTTCTTCTTGCGTCATTGAAGCGCCGGGACTTTGCTCCCCATCTCTGAGCGTGGTGTCAAATATTATTAATTTTTCTGTCATTTCGTCTTTCTATTTTTTTCAAATTTAAAATTTTCTTTAAAAAAGTTTACATAGCCAGACAATAAATAACCAAGAAGTATAATAAATATTATTTCTGCAGGGCTATGAGATAAAAGAGAGAATCCCATCACAATCAATAGAATGGATACGGAAGGAACGCTATTTCTTAAATTTAAATCCTTACCGCTGTAATATTTAATATCCGTAACCATTGATAATGCTGCAATAAGAATCATTACTAATGCAAACCACTGCATTTGGAAAAAATTTAAAAACGTATCATTGCCACTAATTCCATTGTCTATACAAACCCAGATAAACGATGCGATCAGTGCAGCAGCAGCAGGTGATGGAAGCCCGAAGAAATATTTCTTTTCAAGCACATCTAGCTTGGTATTAAATCTTGCTAATCTAAATGCTGCACATGCACAGTAGATAAAAGCTCCAATCCATCCTATCTTACCTAATGGCTTTAAAGCCCAAACATACATCACAAGTGCAGGTGCTACACCAAAAGACACCATGTCTGACAAGCTGTCATACTCGGCGCCAAACTTGCTTTCTGTGTTGGTAAGTCTTGCCACTCTCCCATCAAGGCCATCCATGACTAATGCAAAAAAGATAGCTAACGCAGCAAATTCGAATTTACCATTCATCGCATTTAAAATGGAAAAGAAACCAAAAAACAATGCTGCTGTTGTAAATAAGTTTGGAAGTAAATAAAATTCACTTTGTTTTTTTACTGATTTGTTCATCACATAATTTTATCCTAGATCATTTCTTTTTTCATCGTATTTAGAAAGGATTGCTCATATAATAGGCTTTTAAAAAAAAATTACTATGCAATTCAAAATTGAATCAATCGACTCACGAGCCCGTGCAACCAAAATAACTTTGAATCATGGGACACTGGATACTCCAATATTCATGCCCGTTGGTACTTATGGAGCTGTTAAAGGGATTACGCCATCGATGCTTGAGGAAATTGATTTTCAAATCATTTTAGGGAATACCTACCATCTTTGGTTGCGACCAGGTATGGATATTGTAGAGTCTCACAATGGGTTACATGATTTTATTAACTGGCAAAAGCCTATATTGACTGATAGTGGCGGCTTTCAGGTCTGGAGTCTCGGCAAGTTGAGATCGTTGAATGAAGATGGAGTGGTATTTAAATCTCCAATTAATGGTGATTCTTGTTTCTTGAGCCCGGAAATTTCAATGGAAATTCAGACAAAACTCAACTCAGATATTGCAATGGTCTTTGATGAATGTACAAATTATCCAGCTTCCAAAGAAGAGGCAAAATCCTCCATGGAGTTAAGTTTGCGTTGGGCAAAAAGATCTAAAGATTCTTTTAAAAGCAACAATGCACTTTTTGGGATTGTTCAAGGGGGAATGTATAAAGATTTAAGAATTGATTCAATCAATGAATTACAAGAATTAGATTTTGATGGTTACGCCATTGGAGGTCTTTCTGTAGGAGAGCCAAAAGATGAAATGTTGAAAGTCATTACAGATCTATCTGACCACATGCCAACCAATAAACCTAGATACTTAATGGGTGTCGGAACACCAGAAGATATTCTTAATGCAGTTGAACAAGGAGTGGATATGTTTGATTGTGTTATGCCAACAAGGAACGCACGAAACGGATGGCTATTTACGCAATATGGAGATATCAAAATTAAAAATAGTCAGTACAAAAATGACCTAAAACCATTAGATGAAAATTGTGAGTGTTATACCTGTAGAAATTTTTCACGCTCCTATCTTCATCACTTGTTTAGAATTGGCGAAATGCTGGGCTCAACCTTAAATACTATCCATAATCTATTTTTTTATAAAAAATTTATGGCAGATGCTCGTCAAGCAATTATAAATAACAAATTTAAAGAATATAAGGATGATTTTTTCTCCAAGAGAGGATCCTTGGACAAATAGACTTTAATCAGAGTAATTATGCTAAAATTCTTTTTCTTTTTTTTATTTGAGGTTCAAATGATTTCACTAGCTTACGCAAACAGCGCTCCTGCTCCCGGCGGTCTGATGAGTTTTGTTCCGTTCATCATTATCTTTATTTTGTTTTATTTTATGTTGATTCGTCCACAAATGAAGCAAGCCAAAGAGCATAAAAAATTGTTAGCAGAACTTAAAAAGGGAGATGAAATCATGCTTGCATCAGGCATCCTAGGAAAGATTGAAAAAGTCGCAGATAACTTTGTGATTTTGCAAATATCCGATAACACTCAAATCAAGGTGCAAAAAAATTCAGTTCAAGCTGTCTTAAGCAAAGGAACTATTAAATCTATTTAAGTTGATAAAACTATGAATCAATTTTCTCGTTGGAAAAATACTTTAATTTTATTAATAGTAGTTTTTGCTGTATTTTATGCACTGCCTAATTTTTTTGGTGAAGCTCCTGCAGTGCAAATTATGCCGATCAAATCGGGTGAGAAGATGGACCCCATCATTGCATCACAATCTGAAAAAATACTCGAAGAAAATAATATTCCCTATAACGGTTTAGTCCTGACCGAAAACTACATAAAAATTAAATTAACCAATAATGAAGATCAACTGACATCAAAAGGTTTGCTTGAAGAAAAATTGGGTCCAAATTTTGTGGTGGCATTGAATTTACTTCCTAATTCCCCTAAATGGCTTGAAAGCATTGGGGGTCAACCCATGTATTTAGGGCTTGATTTAAGAGGCGGTGTGCATTTCCTAATGCAAGTTGATTTAAGTAATATTGAAGCCAAAGAGTCATCCGGTAGGATTAATGAAATTAGAACATTATTAAGAGAAAATAAGATTAGATATGATCAGATTTCTGTTGAAGATGGTTTAATTTTAGTTCAGCTAACCAATGAAAATGATTTAAAAAAATCAAAAAATATTCTGCTTCAGGATGATACAAGTTTTGAATTTTCTAAAAGAATAAATCTAGGTGGATCTATTGGTAAAGAGAAGATTAAAGAAATGACAGATAATGGAAACTTTATTCTTGCTATTGAGGGATCGCAAGCGAATAAAGAAGAAATGACAAAGTTTGCTATCAAGCAAAATTTAGAAACATTAAATAATAGAATCAATGAGTTAGGTGTTGCTGAGCCAATCATCCAGCAACAAGGTGAAAATAGAATTGTTGTTCAATTACCAGGCGTTCAAGATACTGCAAAAGCTAAAGATATTATCGGTCGAACTGCACTGCTTGAAATGAGGCTGGTTGATGATGAAGCTAGTCCGGCTGATATCGATCAAGCAATTGACGGCGATATCCCTTTCGGTAGAGATTTATTTTACGATCGAAATCAAAACCCCTTGCTTCTCAAAAAAGATGTGATCTTAACTGGTGAAAATATCAACAATGCAGGCCCTGGTGTTGACAGTCAAACTGGGCAATCAATCGTATCCCTTAACTTAGATAGCAAGGGTGCAAATATTTTTAAAAAAATTACCCGAGATAATATTGGTAAAAGAATCGCTATTTTGTTAATTGAAAAAAATATAACTGAAATAATCACTGCGCCAGTGATCAAAAGTGAGATTGGTGGAGGAAGAGTTCAGATTACAGGAATGAAAAATGCTCAAGAGGCAACAGATGTTTCATTATTATTAAGAGCAGGCTCTCTTGCAGCTCCTATGGAGATTATTGAAGAAAGAACTGTTGGTCCAAGCATGGGTAAAGAAAATATTCAAAGAGGTATTCAATCGACTTTTTGGGGCTTTATTGCCGTCATTATTTTAATCTCAATTTACTACATGCTCTTTGGTATATTTTCATCCATAGCTCTTAGTATTAACTTAGTTCTACTTGTCGCACTTTTATCAACGATACAAGCTACATTAACTTTACCTGGACTTGCAGCAATGGCTCTTACAGTTGGTATGGCCATTGATTCAAATGTTTTAATTAATGAACGTATTAGAGATGAAATAAGGAATGGTAATACTCCACAGGCGAGCATTCACTTGGGTTATGAGAAGGCTTGGGGAACAATTTTAGATTCAAATATCACGACACTGATTGCGGGCATTGCGCTATTTATGTTTGGAACTGGACCAATTAAAGGTTTTGCTGTCGTCCATGTTTTAGGTATTCTTACTTCTATGTTTTCAGCCATCTTAGTCTCAAGAGCATTAGTAAACTTCTTTTATGGCTCAAAAAGAAAAATTGACAAGCTTAATATTGGTGAAATCTACAAGGTTAATAACTAATGGAAATATTTCGCGTTAAAAATGATATACCTTTTTTAAAATATCGAAAGATTGCTGCCTTCATCTCAATCCTTACTTTTGTCATGGCGTTTTTTTTCCTATTTGAAAAGGGCTTAAATTATGGTGTAGATTTTACTGGCGGAACTATCATTGAAATTTCCTATGAACAAAAAGCGAATGTTGATGAGATTAGGGAGCAATTAACGCAAATCAACCTAAATGAAATTCAGGTTCAAAATTTTGGAACCGATAAAGATGTCCTAATCAGAATGCCTTTGAATGAAGATATTACCATCGCAGAACTATCTGAACTGGTAAATCAGGAGCTCGCTAAACTTAGTAATAAGTTTGAAATTAAAAGGGTCGAGTCGGTAGGAGGTCAAGTTGGTGAAGAACTATTTGAAAATGGAGCGTTAGCTATTCTATTTGTTTGTTTGGGAATCATCTTGTATTTGTCATTAAGATTTGAATGGAGATTTGCTGTTGCTGCTGTTGTTGCTAACATGCATGATGTAATTATTATCTTAGGTTTTTTTGCTTTTTTTCAATGGGAATTCAATCTTACAGTTTTAGCAGCAGTTCTTGCTGTTCTTGGATACTCTGTGAATGAGTCTGTTGTTGTTTTTGATAGAGTTAGAGAAAACTTTAAGAAAATGAGGAGATCTAGTGTCATCGATGTAATGAATAATGCAATTACTAGAACCATGTCACGGACCATCATGACCCATTTATCCACGCAGACCGTTGTTATTTCGATGTTAATTTTTGGTGGCGAAATCCTTCATAACTTCTCACTTGCCTTAACGATTGGTATTTTATTTGGGATTTATTCATCGATCATGGTTGGCTGTCCTATGGCATTATGGCTAGGAACTAATCATTCCAATCTAGCAGGCTCAACCCCACAAAAAAAAGAAGAAATGGAATCAACTCCATAAATTGAAAAGTGATTGACTTACCAATAACTTATCAAATTACTATTTTATTCTGCCTACTTTTTATCTCGGCCTTCTTTTCGATTGCGGAGACAAGTTTGATGGGTATTAATAAACATAGACTTCAATATCTAGAAAAAAAAGGTTTAAAGTCAGCTCGTTTAGCTAATAAATTAATTAAGCAAACAGATAAGCTTTTGAGTGTGATTTTGATATGTAACAATTTCTCCAATGCTGCTGCAGCTTCAATGGTAACCGTCATATCAATCCAATTATTCAATTCAGATGAAGAAATTTTATTGGCTTCGACGCTTATTGTAACTTTTTTAATTGTTATTTTTAGTGAAATTACCCCAAAAGTTATTGCGGCCGCATACAGTGAGAAATTAGCCTTGACATGTAGCTTTATACTATACCCCCTTCTTAAAATTCTTTATCCGATAGTCTTATTTATTAACTTTTTTGTCTTATCAATTTTAAAAATCTTTAATATAAAACTAAATTTTAATGAAAAAAATTTGATTACGATGGATGAGTTAAAATCTGTCATCTCATCCTCTAGCAAAGACATTACAAACAAAAATCAATCCATGCTGATTAATTTAATCGACTTAGAAAATGATACTGTTGACGATCTAATGATTCCACATACCAATGTTGAATTCATCAATATAAATCAAGATGTTGAAGAGATATTTAAAAAATTAAAAACTTATCACCATGAATTTATACTTGTCCGAAATAACGATAGTCAACAAATAACTGGATTATTAAATATCAGAAAATTAATAAAATTCGTTGATGATCAAGATGGCATTACTATTGATAAAATAAGAGATACCGTTGAGCCAGCAGAATTTGTTGCAAGTGGAACTTCTTTACATAAACAAATTCAACATTTTCAAGAAAATAAATATAAGATTGCTGTAGTGGTTAATGAATATGGCGACTTTATGGGGATAATTACCCTAGAAGATATTCTCGAGGAAATTACTGGTGAATTCAGTTTAAATCTTCCCTCAGACGATGCAAAAATTATAAATGAAGACGATGGATGGATTATTGAAGGAGGATGTAATTTAAAAAAAGTTAATAAAATAACTAAATTAAATTTATCATCACAAAAAGCAAAAACTATAAATGGTTATATCTTGGAATATTTTGAAGATATACCAGAAACTAATACGAGCTTTAAAATTGATGGCATTACTTTTGAAATTATTAACGCTCAAGACAAAAGCATAAAAACTCTTAAAATTTTTAAATAAAATCGCTATGGCTCAAGAAGATCAGAAGATAATAGTTGAACCAAAAAAAAAGGTTAAACCAAATCTTCCCAAAATGTTCAAAGTTTTAGTTCTAAATGATGATTTTACTCCAATGGAATTTGTGGTTGACGTTCTTATGAAAGTTTTCACAAAAACAGAGGATGAGGCAACTAGAATTATGTTGAAAATTCATACAGAAGGAATGGCAATATGTGGAATTTATCCATATGAAATTGCTGAAACCAAGATGAATCAAGTATTAAAGTTAGCAAAAGAAGCTCAACACCCCTTGCAAAGTATTATAGAAAAGATATGATTAAATTATGATTTCACAAGAATTAGAAGTTAGTTTACACATGGCATTTATGGATGCACGTCAAAAAAGACATGAGCTTATCACTGTCGAACATCTTTTAGTAGCCATGCTTGATAATCCTTCCGCTCAGGAAGTCTTGAAAGCTTGTGGGGCAAATTTTGATACCCTAAAGAAAGATTTACTAAATCATATTGAAGAGCATACTCCTATTGTCAATGGAGAAAATGAAGTTGATACACAACCTACCCTTGGTTTTCAACGAGTCATACAAAGAGCTATGCTCCATGTTCAGTCGTCGGGAAAGAAAGAAGTAACAGGTGCAAATGTTCTAGTTGCAATTTTTGGTGAGAAAGATTCACATGCAGTGTACTTTCTTCATCAACAAGGAATTGCGAGATTAGACGTCGTTAATTTTATCGCTCATGGAATTGAAAAAGATATAGATAAAGAAAATGAAGCTGATGAGGTTGATGAAAATATTGACCAAAAAATACAAAATAAAGAATCTGATCTGGAATCCTATGCATTAAATCTGAATAAAATAGTTCTCGATGGAAAAATTGATCCAGTTATTGGAAGAGAAGATGAAATTGAAAGAGTAGCTCAAATCTTATGCAGAAGAAGAAAAAATAATCCACTTCTAGTTGGTGATGCAGGTGTGGGCAAGACAGCCATAGCTGAAGGTCTGGCAAAAAAAATTGTTGATGGTGATATACCTGAAGTACTCAAAGACACAGTGATTTACTCTTTAGACCTTGGCGCCCTTATTGCTGGGACAAAATATCGTGGTGATTTTGAACAACGTCTAAAAAATGTCTTAAAACAACTCACAAAAAAACCTAATGCCATATTATTTATTGATGAGATCCATACCATCATTGGGGCAGGATCTGCTAGCGGTGGTACATTGGATGCATCGAATCTCCTTAAACCTGCTTTAGCGAAAGGTGAGTTAAGATGTATTGGCGCAACAACTTTTAATGAATATAGAACTGTTTTTGAAAAAGATCACGCATTAACTAGACGTTTTCAAAAAATTGATGTCGATGAACCATCGATCCCAGTTTCTATAGAAATTCTTAAAGGTTTAAAAAAATCATTTGAAAGCCATCATAAAATTAAGTTTTTGAACAATGCATTGATTTCAGCGGTTGAATTATCAGCCAAATATATTACCGATAGAAAACTTCCTGATAAAGCCATTGATGTTATTGATGAAGCCGGAGCATTACAGAAAATACTTCCGAAAACAAAACAAAAGAAAACTATCTCATCGAAAGAAATTGAGGAAGTTATTTCTAAAATTGCGAAAATTCCATCCAAAAATATTAACCAAGATGATCTCAGCATGCTCAAAAACCTAGAGCGAGATCTGAAAGCGATAATTTTTGGTCAAGATGAAGCTATTAATAAACTTTCAACTGCAATAAAAATGGCTCGCAGTGGTTTATTATCAGACAATAAACCAATTGGTAGTTTTATGTTTAGTGGTCCTACCGGGGTTGGTAAAACAGAAGTGGCCAAACAGCTCGCTTATACTTTAGGTATTGAATTAATCCGTATTGATATGAGCGAATTCATGGAGAGACATGCTGTATCAAAACTAATTGGTGCCCCCCCAGGATACGTAGGTTTTGATCAAGGTGGCACTTTAACAGAGTCAATCAATAAAAATCCTTATGCCGTTTTATTACTTGATGAGATTGAGAAAGCACATCCAGATGTACATAATATACTTCTTCAAATTATGGATAATGGTTTCCTTACTGATAGCAATGGAAGGAAAATTGACTTTAGGAACGTTACGTTAATTATGACAACGAATGTTGGTGCTGAGTCATTATCAAAATCATCATTAGGTTTTATCACAGATACTCAAACCGTTTTTGATGAAAAAAAAGAAATTAATAAAGCCTTTTCTCCAGAGTTTAGAAATCGTATTGATGCCATTGTTTCTTTTGCTCCTCTTGAGAATGAGACTATTCTTAAGGTTGTAGATAAATTTTTAATCCAGCTTGAGAATCAACTGCATGACAAAAAAGTCGAAGTGACCTTTTCAGATAACTTAAAAAATTATTTAGCTAAAAATGGTTTCGATATCAAAATGGGTGCTCGGCCTATGTCAAGATTAATCCAAGATACTATTAGAAAAGCTCTTGCTGACGAATTACTATTTGGAAAATTAGTTAATGGCGGCGATGTTCATATTGATATTGATGACAATGAAAATATCAAATTGCAGATTGAGTCAAAACAATCAATATCATCTAAGAAATCTTTGACTTCATCATAATATGTTCAAATTCATTGGACGTTAATATTCGATTGAACCATTGGTTAATCTTTTTAAAACCCTCATCTTCAAATTTTAGTACATCTACATTAATAAATTGTCTGATAAATGGAAAGATTGCATAATCAACCATGAGAGGACCGTCATCTAGTAGATATTCATTTTTTTCTAAAAGCAAATCAAGCTCTGATACATAATCTACGCACTTTTTAAATGCATTCTCTCTTTTGTTGTCATCATAAGCATATTTATAGCTATCTAAATTTTTTTTAAAACTAGTATCATTTGAATTTATGAGAGATAAACTTATTTGTTTCTTATCCTGAGGAAGATATTTATCCATAATACCTTGATGTGAAAATGCCCACATCATTATATCTAGACTCTCATCAATTATTTGATTGTCCCCTAAAATTAAGACCGGTACCGTTCCTTTTGGGCTCACTGCTAGCATATGTTCTGGTTTGTTTTTTAAAGAGATTTCGTATATAGAAAAATCTATCCGAGCAAGATATAGAGACAGCCGTGCACGCATCGCGTATGGGCATCTCCTATAAGAATACATGAATGGTAAGACGCTCTTATGATAGCTTTTGACGAATTTCATTAACCAAAGATGGTCCTTGATAAATTAGACCGGTATATATCTGAACTAAATCAGCTCCCATTCTAATTCTTTTTAATGCATCATCAGCAGT
>Ga0233450_10001060_pt1 | contig 29681 bp, 13 predicted proteins | sample 011ome_30_FD_189956 | JGI IMG/M metagenome (GOLD analysis project Ga0233450, IMG submission 189956) | Coastal salt marsh microbial communities from the Groves Creek Marsh, Skidaway Island, Georgia - 011501CT (spades assembly) | ecosystem: Environmental > Aquatic > Marine > Intertidal zone >... | reverse complement strand
CCTTTCTTTGCTGCTGGGGCCATTTTTATGTTTGACTTTTTTTTATCTGTCTGATGAGATTTTGCGCGTGAAAATGTGTTGTTGTTTGATGGGGCGGCAGAGAGGGAAAAGTGAGTTTTTTTTTTTTCGTTTTTCATTTTTTCAATCGTTCTTCTGTTCACTCAGTCGTCACTTCTTCTTCTTTGACAAAGAAGAAGACAAAGAAGAAGAAGAAGAAGACAAAAAAGAAGATGATTTTCAACTTGGAAGGATTGACGGTGTACTTCCCGTACGAGTACTTGTACCCGGTACGTTTTAAACGAGTAGATTTTTTAACATTGCTATTCTGTTACCATTTTCTTCGTCGCGCTTCTCTCTCTTTCTTTCCTAGCGCGCACGATTCAGACGACGACGTAAACGACGACGACGACGACGCATCATCATCATCATCGTCAATTTACTCACAACAACTCACATCATCACAATAATAGGAACAATACGAATACATGATCGAACTGAAACACGCGTTGGACGCTAAAGGTCACGGGGCGTTAGAAATGCCCACCGGGACTGGGAAAACGATCACGTTACTCTCGTTGATTACCAGTTATCAGTTGCAATACCCACACTCGTGCGGGAAACTGATTTACTGCACGAGAACGGTGCCTGAGATGGAGAAAGTTTTAGCGGAGTTGAAAGTTTTGCAGAAATATCGCGAGGAGCACGTGGAGAAAGGGAAAGAGGAAGAGACGCACATTTTAGCGCTGGGGTTGTCGTCGAGGAAGAATCTGTGCGTGAATCCGAAAGTTTCCGAGGAAGGATCGAGAGAGAGCGTGGACGCGAGGTGTAGAAACTTAACCGCCAGTTGGGTGCGCGATAAAGCGAAAGAGGAAGCCGAAGAAGGCGATCAAAAAGGAACGAAAACAAAAACGGTTTTAGAAAACGAGAAGATTAGGAAGAGCAATCTGTGCGAGTTTTACGAAGATTTAGAAGCGCTTGGGGCAGAAGCGGAAGTGCCGAAGGGCGTGTATACGTTGCAAGATTTGAGAGAGTTTGGACGGGAGAAGAGGTGGTGCCCGTATTTTCTCGCTCGACAAACGTTACAGAGAGCGAACGTGGTGGTGTATAACTATCAATACTTGTTAGACCCGAAAGTTGCCGGGTTGGTTTCGAGAGAATTCGAGGATAACGCGATTGTCGTTTTTGACGAGGCGCATAACATCGATAACGTTTGCATAGAAGCTTTGTCGGTGAACTTGCGTTCGCAGACGTTGGACGCGGCGCAGAGAAACATCACGACGTTAAACACGCGCATAACAGAAGTGAAGAAAACGGATAGAAAAAGGTTGCAGGATGAGTACGAGCGATTGGTGTCCGGGTTAGCGAACCAGGGTGCAATTTCAAGGCAAAGAGGTGAAGATTTAATGGCAAATCCAGTCATTTCCGAGGACGTCGTGCAAGAAGTTATTCCGGGCAACATTCGACGAGCGGAACATTTCGTGGCCATAATGCGCCGATTTGTCGAGTTTTTACGGCACGAGTTACGCGCACCATCAGTCGTACAAACCGCACCGAGGATGTTTATACAGAAATCAGAGGCTGGTGGTGGCGTCGACGCGAAGACGTTGAAATTTTGTTACGATCGTTTGACGTCGCTGTTGAAAACTTTAGAGATTGTTGATACGGAAGAGTTCGGCGCGTTGTCTAGCGTTGCTGATTTTGCAACTTTAATCGGTACGTACGATCAAGGGTTCACCATCATAATGGAACCGTACGACGAGAGATATCCGCACATTCCCGATCCAGTTTTACAGCTCGCGTGTTTAGACGCTTCTTTAGCGGTGAAACCAGTCTTCGAGAAGTATCAATCCGTATTCATTACGAGCGGGACTTTATCGCCGATTGATTTATACCCTCGATTGTTAAAGTTTCGGCCGAACGTCATGAAATCACTCATGATGACGTTAACTCGGAAGTGTTTGTGTCCCATGGTCATCACTCGAGGCGCCGATCAACAACACATCTCCTCCAAATTTGACATGAGAGAAGATCCAAACGTCATTCAAAATTACGGGAAAGTTTTAGTAGGATTAGCGCAAAGTATCCCGGACGGTATCGTCGCGTTTTTCGTCTCGTACTCGTACATGGAAAATATCATCTCCAAATGGCACGATACCGGGATTTTACGAGAGATTATGCAACACAAGTTGATTTTCATGGAGACGCAAGACGTCGTCGAAACGTCCTTAGCTTTAGATAATTACCGCAGAGCGTGTAACGCCGGTCGAGGTGCCGTTTTTCTCTCCGTCGCGAGAGGTAAAGTTGCCGAAGGTATCGATTTCGATCGACACTACGGGCGCGCTGTAGTCATGTATGGCGTGCCGTATCAATACACGTTGTCTCGAATTTTACGAGCGAGATTGGAGTATTTACGAGAGACGTTGCAAATCAAAGAGCAAGATTTTCTCACTTTTGATGCCATTCGACAAGCGTCGCAGTGCATCGGTCGAGTCATTCGTTCCAAAGCCGATTACGGATTGATGGTCTTTGCAGATAAGCGATATAACTCGCACGATAAAAGATCGAAGTTACCGAAGTGGATATCCAATCACATGACCGAAGAACTTTTGAATTTGAGCACGGATATGGCGTTGACGGTGTCTCGAGCGTTTATGCGACACATGTCGCAACCGTTCTCGGCTGGAGAAGCCGGGAAAACGCTATTTGACCAGCAAAAAGTGGACGAAATCGCCCGACGGATGGGATATCCGGGAGGTTGCGCGGTGAATTTAGCGCCGCCGACCAAAAGAATTAAATAAATAGTGTAGTAGATACCAGTAGAAGTAGTTTTGTTTGCGCACCAGTACAGTAGCGAATTTCTAGATACATAGAGAAGAATACTATCCGCGCATATCGTCCACATCTCCGCTACTCTCTCTTCCCGACGAGGAGGAGGAGGAAGAAGAAACGCTCAGCTCGTATTCGGCTAATTTCGACGACTCCGCAACTCGCGTCAACTTTTCAATCGCATCCTCGCTCGTTTCGCTTTGGAATAAAATCTCTGCGATGTCCGCGTGCGCTTCCTCGGATACGCACCGTAAAAGACGTTCGAGTGGTTCTAAATCTTCAATCCTCCCTTCGTTTTCTAAGGCTATATCTAATCGCGTTTGTAACAAAGGGTTCAATTTTGCCTTTTCTCTGTACACGGCTTCGTCGAGAGGGCGATATCTGCAGAAGAAACCAATGTGCCAAGGCATGAATAAATCAAATCTCTTCTTTCCAATCGCATCGGCGCCGAAATATTCCTTCATGAACGTCGTCAATTTGAAATACACGAGCTCTATCCTTTCTTTCGCGGTGAATTCAATCGACGTGTTTGTGTAAAACTCTTTAAATATCCACGGTTTTATGAGCGCGCCGCGCCCAGTCATCGCGCCGTCGACTCCAGACAAGGCCATTTTATCTCTCGCCTCGTACCACGTTAAAATGTCTCCGTTCCCTATAATTGGAATCTTACTTCGGCTTTTAATCTCGCCAATCAAATTCCAATTTGCACTTTTCGTGTATCGCTGCTCTTTCGTTCGTCCGTGAACGATTAATACGCTCGCACCCGCGTTTTCAATCTCCTCCGCTAACTTCAAAGCCGGTTTATCGTCTTCTACGCCGAGTCTAATTTTCACCGATAACGGTAAAGGCGACCCGTTTGCTAAACCTTCGACCAACTTCGCCAGCTTTGCCGGTTTCCTCAACAATCGCGCACCTAAACCTCTCTTCGTGACTTCGTGAGTTGGACATCCGCAATTTAAATCCACGAAATCCGCGTTGAATTCATACGCCATCCTCGCCGACCGAACGCCTTCTTCGATGATATTCGTCGCGATTTGAGCACCAAAAATCTCCTCCGAGTCGTGTCGCCGTAAGTGCGTTTTCTCCACCGGGTTCCCTCGATTTAAGAATCTCGCGTAGGACATCTCCGACACGAGGACTTTTGCCTCGAACGTCGCGCACAGTCGTCGAAACGGTAAGTTGCCTCCTTTCGTCAGCGGGGCGAGCCATAAGTGATTGATCACTTTTTCTCTCAAACGTGTTTTCTCTTCCTCGGTGACGAGTTTATAGTCGTCCACTTCTTCTCGTTTCTTGCGAAAGTTTCTTCCGTCAAAGTGTGGTGGTTTTGGTTTCTTCTCTTTCATCTCTTCGTTTTCTCGATGTTCTTCTTCATCGTCATCTTCTCCGACCGTCGTCGTCGTCGTCGCCGCAGGCTTGGCGTTGGAAGAAAAAAAGAACGAAGAAGAAGAGCCGCCGTTCGCTTTCATCATCAGAATAACGGTATTATTATTCGTCTTTCCTCGATGATGATGATGATTATGATGATGGTGACGACGACTTTTAGAAAAAGAAGATGAGAAACCATCAGCAGCAGCGGCAGGAACGCGACGACGACTCGCGGCAAAAGCAGTTTTTGCCAAGCACCGAGAAGGCGGCGACGACATCGACATCATCACGTTTTTAATACTACTGTGATTTTAAGAGTACTAGTTTTAATAAAGGATGAGAGGATGAGGAGGAGAGGAGGGGAGGCTTTTTTTTTCACCTCTTTCTCTTCTTTTTTTTTACTTTTTTTGCTTTCTCTCGATCTCTCTTCACACGACTCATCACTCTTCTTGCGTAACAACCAACAACGAACCAACACAAAAAGAGAGAGATTTAGATTAAAATGATGATGACATCGTCGTCGTCGAAAGTCGGTGGTGTCAACGGTGGGTACGTGGAGATGGAGAGACAAGATCAGAACACAAGCACGACCTCGACGACACCGACGATGTTCTCAAAAGCAGCCTCGTTCTCCTCCTCTTCTTCCTCTTCTTCTTCGGGTAAAGGTGGAGAGAAGAATAATAATAAAAAGAATATCAACGGAGCGACGAAAAGGTTGTTGTCTCGCGCCTTTTCGAGAGTGAAAGACGACGACGACGACGACGACGACGACGATATAAACAACAACAACAACGAGGAAGAAACAGAGGACGAACACGAACTGTTATCGTCGTCGACGCCGAAATCAACGACGATTCAGACGACAAAAAGACAAAAGAAGAAGAAGAAGAAGAGTTTAACTCCAGCGAGAGGGAGTTTGTGGTCGCCCAGGAGAGACAACAGTCCTTTACCGACGAAAAAGAGCAGCAGCGATGGGGATGGCACAAAAAATCCCAACCACATGGAACGAGGGGAAGACGTCATCACGCAGTTTTTAGGGGACGACGAACCTACCACGATACACAACAGAGAGGCAGAGATGAGTAGCAGCACGAATAACACCAACAACACGAGGAGTAGTAGCATCAACAGTAGTAGCGGAAGAGGCAATAGCGAGAACTCGACGTCGACGACGGTCCTCGCGAGGAAGAGAAATATCTTTGCTCGATTCTTTGGCGCGTGTTTCGGAGGCGCGAATGCGTCGTCGTTCAATGACAACAATACAAATACGAAACAACAACGAAACATACGGGATGATGCGAAAGCACCGCTCAGGAAAGAAGAAAAAGCGCCGACAGTTGCCGGGTGCGTTCCGGTTCCGTGTCTTAAACCGCAGTTCTCCAACGTCGTCGGCGAAGGATTTACTTTGCACACGGGCGCGTATTTTCTCCCTGCACCGGAAACGTACAGATGCGCGAAAAGCGGCAACGCGACGAGTAAGCCATGTTTAGTTCTCGATTTAGACGAAACGTTAGTCCACTCGTCGTTTCGGCCGATACCGAACCCGGATTATATAATCCCGGTTGAAATCGACGGCAGAATAACCGACGTGTACGTGTTGAAAAGACCTTGGGTGGATTTGTTCTTAATCGAGATGGCAGAAAAATACGAGTTGGTGGTGTTCACGGCCTCGTTAGCGAAATACGCGAATCCTTTGATGGATAAACTGGACGTCCACGGTGTCGTTCGACACCGATTATTTCGAGACGCGTGTTACCCGTTCCAAGGGAACTACGTCAAAGACTTGACCTGTTTAGGCCGCGACTTGCGCAAAACCATCATCATCGACAACTCTCCTTATTCCTACATGTTCCATCCACAAAACGCATTACCGGTGTCATCGTTCATCGACGACCCAGCCGACGACGCGCTGTTCGACATGCTTCCTCATTTATACCAGCTCGCGGAGAGCGAAGACGTTACCGTGACGTTGTACCAAAACGAAGGGTACATGCCTCGCGCTCGATTTTACCCCACGCGCATGGACAGAGCGCCCGCGTACGATAGGTTAGGCAACAAAATCTAGATAGATACTAATTTACATAAAGGCATGAAATTTCCATTTTTCACTGATATCAGTTTTGCATGTTCTCTCTTCTTCTCCTCTCTATTTCGAAGCGTCGAAGTTGTGTTGTTGTTTGTATTATATTGCGATTGATATAATTGACTGATTATTGATGAAAACTTACCAAAAACGCAACAAACAAAAGAGTCTCGTCTCGTCTCTTCCATTCTTTCTCTCTCTACTCTTACTACTCTTGCTCTATTATTTATATTTGTTTCCATTATTCGATAATATGACGTCGTCGTCTGATGGTGGTGGTCGTGAGGACGGTGAACACGCCGCCGCTGCTTCTAAAGCTGCAGAAGGAGAAGAAGACAAAGAAGAAGACAAAGAAGAGAAGACGATTTTAGTTTTACCGGAGTCGAACAACGACGACGACGACGACCGAACCAAAAAGAACGACGACGACGACGACGACGCGCAGCACGAACAACAACAACAAATAATAGACCCGGCGGTAGCGGCTGAAATTCCAGAAGACGTCTTGAAAGCGGCGTTAGGGGAGGATTCGTCGGGAGGCAGACGACGGACATCTCGCGTGACAAAAGCGAGAGTGATTATGATAGACGGACAACCGGTGTTGCGTTCGAACAACTACGGTTTAACCGAAGGCGAACCGAGCGTGTTTTCGAGCGAGTTGGGAGGAGACGATGGAAGTCGAGAAACGCGTCCGGGTCGCACGTCGTACGTATTCGAACAGAAGAAACCGAGAAAACCGTACACGAGGACGAAACCGAGGGCACCGAAAATTTTAACCGCCGACGAAGAGGCGACGGCGGTGAACAAGAAAGATATTCAAAAGGACATCGAGTTGGCGATTTCGAAACGGGCCAAGTACTTACATCAACAAATATCGCATTTAAAGCCATTCATGGAAGAGAAGGCGGTGCAAGCATTAGAGGAGAGAGCGGAAAAGTATGAACCGAGCGATAAGCTGTTGATGCCAGTTGAGAATCAACCGGCGGCGATTACTGCGGTGTTGAGAGAATACCAGCTGGAAGGTTTGAGGTGGGCTGTTCGAATGTTCGATCAAGGATGTTCGTGCATCTTGGCCGACGAGATGGGTTTAGGAAAAACGTTACAATCGATTTCGTTTCTCGCGTGTATCAAAGAAATGCGCGGGGTGAAAGGGCCGCATTTGATCGTCTGCCCTCTCTCAGTAATGAGTTCGTGGATGGACGAACTCGCCAAATGGTGTCCAAAATTAAGAGTCGTTCGGTTACACAGTTCGGATGAAAACGAACGTCAAAGGCTACGAAGAGAAGTCGTGATAAATACAGAAATATACGATGTCGCTCTAACGACGTATGAAATGGCGTGTAATCCATCTTTTGCGCTCGCGTTGACGCAAAAAGTGTACTGGAGATGCGTCATCTTAGACGAAGGGCACAAGGTGAAGAACGAAGAGACGACGGCGCATCAGATTTTGAAGCGCATTCACCGTCAACACACCATCCTTTTGACTGGTACGCCAGTGCAGAATAACTTGCACGAGTTATATGCGCTTTTATCGTTTCTTCACCCGGACGTGTTTACTTCCTCGGAGCCGTTCGACCGCGCTTTTAATTTGAACATGAGGGAGCATAAAGTCGACGAAAAATTACTCGCGAAGGCGCACTATTTAATGCGTCCGTTCGTTTTGAGGAGAGTCAAAGGCGAAGTGGAAGTTTCGTTACCGCCAAAAGTTGAAACGAAAATTATGTGCCCTTTGTCCTCGGCACAAACGTTTTGGTACAGGCGGTTACTGATGCGGGAATCGGGCGCTTTGCAATCGCTCGAAGCGGCGGCTTCCGAGAACGAGAAAAAACTTGCAGGAGTCGCCGGCGAAGATGCGAAGGAAAAATCTAGTAGCGGTGGCGGCGATTGGCGCAAATTGAACTCACTATTGATGCAACTGCGGAAATGTTGCAATCACCCGTACTTGTTTTCGCCGGGTATCCAGGATGAAGGCGTCACCTTAGAAGATATCATCGAAGCCTCAGGGAAGTTATCGGTATTAGATCGCATTTTGATCAAGTTGAAAGAAAATGGCCACCGCGTGGTTATTTTCTCGCAGTTTACATCTATGTTGGATATATTAGCGAATTTTTTGCATTTGCGCGGTTATCAATACGCTAGACTCGATGGTTCTACAAATCGTGTGCAGAGGTCTATAGATATTGCGGCATTCAACCGTCCAAATTCGCCTGTGTTTGCATTTCTTTTAAGTACTCGCGCGGGTGGTTTGGGCGTAAACTTGCAAACGGCAGATACGTGCGTCATGTTTGATAGCGATTGGAACCCTCAGGTAGATATGCAAGCGATGGCGAGAGTCCATCGCATCGGTCAGAAGAAAACGGTGCACATATATCGATTAGTTACTGCTGGCACCGTAGAGGAACGAATGACGCAACGCGCAGAGAAAAAATTATTCTTAGAAAAAATGGTATCCAGAGGCTCAACTGCCGCTGCAGAGGCTATGGAAGCGCTGGATAAAAACGATTTGTATTCGATGTTACGTTTTGGTGTCGATGCCGTCTTCTCTAAAGATTCTGGCGATCCGCCGACAGATGAAGAGTTATCCACGCTCATGGATCGAAGCGAGGAGGGCGAGCGCAAACGAAGAGATTTGCAAACGCTGAAAGAAGACACGCAGTTTACGGCGACTGATTTCGTTGAAGGCAAAGCTGAGGAAACTCCTATTTCAACATTTATGATGCCGGCAAAGATTGCAGAATCCGTCGGCGATGCATCTTTAGTTCAGGTGAAAAAGAACACGTCTTTAAAAGAAATCGCAAAGGAGTTTCAAAGCAACATACTTTCCGGTAAGCGCAATCGAAAGACGACGACTATGCAAGTTGACGGCGGTCATGGTCTCGGTATGGTTACCGTGTTAAAGTCAAACGATTACGATTTACAATCTGGCGAACCTTCCGTAAACGCGAAAGAGTCGGGGTTAAGTCAAGCGCAATTACAGGGCGGGAAACGTTCCCGCGGTCAAGTCGCGGGAAGAGATTACGGTCACGCGTACACGTGTCAAGGATGCTGGGACGGTGGCCAAATCGTCTGCTGCGACTTGTGCCCAGTTTCTGTTCATCCTGAATGCATTGGATACACCATGGAAGAAATTGGACGCACGGCGAGATGGTCATGTCCGCACCACACGTGCCACGAGTGTGGCCGGAAGTCTGCCGCGGTCGGCGGTTTGTTGTTTCGATGCGAGTGTTGCACTCGCGCCTATTGTGAAGACCATTTACCGCAAGGTGCTGAGATAATAGGAAAATGTAAACGATTTGAAGCGTTAGGACAGATACACCCGGCACAGGCGTGCTTTATTCGATGCGACGCGGATTGTCAAAAGTTTGGTGAAGAACACGAGGAGATCAAGAAATACAACGCCGGAGGTGATGAACACGGAGGTGGTGTAAAGGGATCGTCCGGATGGGTAATGGGTAAAAAAGTTGCCATCACGGACGTTTGGATCGAAGATCGCGATACGGAGCTCGAACTGCCATTAGGGAATGGTTCCGTGAAAGCGCTGGCGTACGCCACGTTTACGGATCTCGTTCACTTTTTGTTGCGAACAGAAGGTCCGAAAAAGAACCAAAAGAAAGGAAAGAAAAAGAAACCAGAAGAAGTAGAAAACGAATTAATTAACGATGCGATCATGGAAGAGGAAGCAGAGGAGGAAGAAGCTCCCGAGGCTGGTGAGGATGCCGTGATAAGAGGCGCTGTTGCGTATTACACGAAAAGGAACGAAAGCGTTGATGAAATCGCCAGAGAGCGAGGATTGGACGCGCGCGATATTGTCGCTTGGAATAAGGCGGAATATCCAAATATTTCACGCAAGTCGCAACTTTTAGAACGCACGAAACTTTGGATGCAACCAGCACCGCCACCATCAAAGACTTTAGAAAAATTGTCTGAGAAAGAGCAGGCGCAGCGCTTGCTTGAACAGCGCAAAGCCGCAGAAGCTGCAGCGGCTGCTGGATTAGTAAAGGGTAAGAATGAAAGCGCAAACGCGCAAGATGCAAACGTCAATCCTAAAGATCCGTGCGTTTTCGGGCGACCTCTGAAACTTTTGAGACAGAAAGACATCGATCCTGCGGAACGCGATAAAATTATGGCCGAAATGTTCCGACGCGTTCGTCCTCACCTGGAAAGAAACAAAGAAATGGCGAAAGTACGTGAACGCGAAAATGCGGATTTGGCTAAGATTGAACAAGAAAAGGAACGGATCCGTTCAAACGAACGCAATCGTCGCCTAGAGAGACGCGAAACTGGTGCACCTGTTTCCGGGTACGATCTCTTGCGATCTGGATTAGCTTCTGGAGTCGAAGCCTCTATTAATCGAAGAGGAGCTCCTCTTCCCGTAGTTTTGCCGCATAAGGGTCGAATCGACGAAGAAAAAGTGACGAATATTAGAAACGCCATCTTGAGAACGCTCGGCGAACGCAGACGAAAGATGAACGCCGCGGCGACGACGACGAAAAAGAAGAAAGAAGGTAAAAACGAAGAAGAGGAAGCGTACATAACTTCCACTGAAATAAAAGTTTTGATGGCGAGACTTTATCGCGCGCACGATGCGGCTACTTTAGACCATGCTCGCGCGATGTGGACCCACGACGAATTCGGGGACGCTCTCGGATACAACTTGGCCATTGTTACTCTAGAACGCGATGGATTTATCGAATCCAAATTACATAGAAAATGGCCGGAAATCCTCGACTTATGCTCTTTACGATTACGAAAGGATGCTCAAATTCCGGATGCGCTCAGCGGTGAGTGCTCAATTGAACCTGTTGATGAAGATGAACAAACAGACGGCGACGTTGACGACAAGAGGAGTACAGGCGAAGCGAAGAAAAATCTCGTTATGGAAAAAGTTCCAGTCAAAGTTCAATGCGGAGGAATGGAAGGATTTATGCGTCCAGGAGCTCGAAGAGGGGAGGAAAACGTCATGTTCTACAAGAAAGATCGAAAAGGCAACGTTACTTCTGAGGAACAACTCGTCACGGCTCTCGAGTTTGAGCGTTTGGGTGGACGAGGCAACGCACGAAAGTGGCGTCAATCCATACGTATACATAGCGGTTACCCGATCGAGGAACTAGAAGCGGATGAATTGAAGAGGGGTGTGCCCATTGGTAAATGGTTGCGTGACGAAGGTGGCACGTGGCGTGCAAATGTCGTCGGTCGACCCGCGGAAATCTGGTCGGACGGTTCGCAAGCGTATAAATTTTGCGAGTTTGTGGGATACAAAGCCGATTCTGGCGAACACGAAATTCGCTACGAAGATGGCACTCACCAGTGGTTGTTCATATGTCTGAATAAGTTCCGATTTCCAGACGGTCTCCCGGTGAAGTTACCGTACGAAAGTATTCCATCTGCACGTAGTCGCTCGCGAGCCAACGCCAATAAGGATGCGTCTGGAGGAGGAAGAGTAGGACAACGAGGCGTCGGCGGCGCGTGGGCCGCAGATGGAATAAATATGAACGCGAGAGGTACGCTAAACGGCGAGGAAGCTTTGGAATCCGGGTACAGAGTGTATTATTGCGCAGCAGATGATACCATCGATGGAGTTGCAGCCGCTATTGGCGTGAACGCGAACGAGTTGTACTCGTGGAACGCGCCTTTTTATGAGGAAGGAGACTTGCCACAATCTGGACCGTTGAAAGAAAAGACTCGATTGTTCCAACAAATTCCGCCACATCAAGACGAAGTGCTTGCCGGAGCGGTCGCGTTTGACACCGTCAAACATTTTCCCATCAAAGCTGCGGCTTTAGAGACGGAAACCGACTTTCCAAGTGAAAATGAAGAAGTCTATGACCGAGGTAACCCTGGTTCTAAACCGGGATCAAAGCGCAAAAGCGCTGAAGGAGGAGACGATGACGATGAGTACGAGAACAATAACGAGAACAACAACGAACGAGAAGGCGAACAACTGAAGCAAGGGCGCCAAAAGAAAAATTCGAGGATAAAGAAGCGTGATTTCGTCGCGGAAGCGACGCAAGCCGCTATGGAACTCGAAGCTGAATTGGACGCCCAATGCGTCGTTCGAAATATCGCCATTCCTTTTGAGTACAAGGATAAATCTGGTTCCTTGTGCGATGGCGGACGAAGTGTGTATATGAAAATGAGTGATGAAAAGCTTAAAAACCTCAAAGAGCAACGCGATCGCGCAGTTTCAGAACAGGAAGAAGCGTACGAGAGTGCTAAACAAGAGTACGCTCTGGCGCAAGAAATGTTCGAGGCGCAAAGCAAAGCGTACGTCGACCAGCAAGAGGAAATTCAAGCGGAGAAGAAAGCGAAAGCCGAGGCAAAGATTACTACTCCGACAACTATGGATGTGGACGAGAAGGTCAAAACGGAAGGAATCAAAAAATCAAAACGCACATTGATTAGAAAACCAAAACCTCCGCAACCTCCGGAACAACCGACACCAATCGCCGATTTGGATTCGTACGAGGTCATTCCTGTCGAAGAGTTTGTTGATGACGATCCACAATGGCTCGAAACTGCCAAACGTGCGGGGTCTCAAATAGATATCAAAGATATTCTGAGATCAAAAGGAGCGAGCATCGGCGACGAAGCCGTCGGGAAGTTCATTGAAATTCTCGTTCCAACGCGCGGTTTATGGCGACGAGCTACGGTGACTGCGTTCGATACTTTCACCGGAGAACACGAATTGACGTTCAAATACCCCACGCCGCGCAAAAACCCGATCCTTTTTCCATCGCCTTCAGATGACGACGAAGATGAGGAAAAAGTAGAGGAAAACTTGACGCAGCGCTTTTTCTTACCTCTGTTGACAGTGAGATACTTGCCATCCATCTGGGAGCCTTACGAGGGGGTTCCGGAACCACCTTTGGAAGATGGTGGAATGGTTTTTGCTTTACCTCCCATTCCGGTCGCTGTCGGTGGCATGCGAGGCATCTTGTTACCGCAAGGACGCCGCGGCGAGGAACTCGTTCGTTACGCCGTGCTTCGCCGAGATTCAGGTGACATGAAGTGCAGAATATCCGAATACACGTGTCCAGCGACTGAATTTGAGCGCTTGGGCGGGAAAGGTTCTGCGAAAAAATGGCGCCAGTCGTTGCGTTTAGTCGGAAAACATGCAGTCACCCAAGAAACGATGGGAAAATGGCTGAAAACGATTGGCACGCAAACTGGCGCAGATTCCATCGGAAGACTAGTTGAAGTCTTTTGGCCCGTCCATGAAACCTTCTTCAATGCGGTCATTGAATCGTTCCGTGCGGATACGGGTGAGCACGAAGTTTTATACGACGACGGAAGCAGAGAAACCGTGCAGTTGAGCATGCAAACCGTTCGATGGGGCGGTAAGCAACGAGTTCCGGTGAATCCTCCACTACCTGGATCGAACAAAGTCGTCGGCGGCGGGAAAGCTTCGAAGAGAGCGAGAACGAGCAGCAACGCGCCGCCAAATTCCGGCAAAAGGGCGACTAAAGTCATCGTTAAGCAGACATGGATACAGTGCGACGACTGTTCCAAATGGAGGCGTGTTCCTGAAAAGTCAATCGCCAATCTCGGCGACGACGACAAGTGGGTCTGTAAGATGTCCGCAGACACGACGTATAACAAATGTTCGACGAAGCAAGAAATGACGGATGAGCAAATAGCCAAAGAATTTGAAACGTTGTAACGATACTAAGTAAAATGATGACGATGACGATGCTCCTCTTCTTCTTCTTCTTCTTCTTCTTTTCTCTTTTCTTCTAATACAACAAATGTTTTTAAAAATATACTTCTTAACGACGACGATGATGATGTAGACGTTTTCCGTATTCCTTTTACGTCCCCATTGCTCTGGCTTTCCTTCTCTCGCCTCTCCCAACCGCGGTGTAACCTTTTTGAATGTTCGACACCGACCTAGACGCGCCGCACGATTGACACCTACAATAACTTAACCTCGTCGTCGCCTCTTTCACTAACTGCGTGTCCGAACTCTTGCACATGTTGCAAATCACGTAATCGATAAAGTAGTGTCTCAAAACACCTTCGAACACTTTCGGCAGAAATCTCCCTTTAATAATCAGCCTTTGCTGACCGTCTAAAGTCCCCGTCGTCCCGAGTTCTGCCATCATGTATTGCGTCACGTGCTCGTGCGGCCTGTGCATCGCGTTGCAAATCTCCATCAAGTTTGCAAACACCGTCTTCTTCGTCCCTTCTCTCGCAATTTGCGGCGGTTTAATAATCGTTTTCGTCTTCTCCGACAACGCCGGATTCTTCTCCTTGAGAATGCCAAAGACGCGACCGAGAAGTTCGTCGTAGTGGTAGTCTCGATCGGAACCGTCCCAAGGGAGACCTAACCCGGATTGAACGCCGCCGCCGGACGACGAGGTCGTCGCTTTTTCCTCCTCTTCGTTCTCTCCTCCTCCTTCCTCGTCGTCCGATAACGCGAGTTTCTTCTTCTTCTTCGATTTCTTCTTCTTACCAAACTCTTCGACTGTTGTTATTGTTAAAGTTAAAGTTGTCGTCGTTGTGAAAGGTTGTTTGAGAGATTTTTGTGGTGAGTGGTGAGTTTTAATTTTTTGAAAGATGAGACACGTGAGAAGAGAGATAACTGTGAAGGAGTGCTTTTGTGTCTTCTCATCCTCCTCTCCGCTCTTTTATCAAACGCTCTTCTAAACATCACCAGCAGCAGTGTTCAGGTCCAAAAACGGCTTGGCTCGACGACAGACAGTCGTCGCGTTCTCATCGTCGTCACCATCTCTTTTCGCCGAATGAAAACTGCTGTTGCGTGAACAACAAAGGAAGAAGCGGATGAAGAAAAAAGAAGACAAAGAAAAACCCAAAACGAGAGAAAAACACGTACGATCCAAATCTTCTATTTTCTCCGCGACGGCTGCCGCGACACCAGCATCATCACCACCATCATTCGGAGCATCTTCCGTCTCGAACGCGTCGAAATCAACCTTCTTGGATTTTTTCTTCTTCTTTTTCAAGTCAAACTCTTCGTCGGACATGATTCTTTTTATGCGATGATGATGCGTGTGATTTTCTGTCGGCTTTCCCAGAAGAGAGGAGAACTTTGAGAAAAAAAGAACTCGTCTTTCTGTCTGAGAAAAGAAGAACGAGAAGAGGAAAAAGTGAAATTATTATACAGTGCGAATGTGTAAAGTATCATACCATCAAACGCTTTTTTTTATAACAACCGACCGTGAGTTCGCGTCGTGGATTTTATTGTCTTTGTCTTTGTCGTCGTCGGTCGCGAGTAGTATTCGTCGTCGTATTCGTCGTTGTATTCGTGAAAAATGATGGTCGCGCGCGCATCGTTAATCGCAACGCCACGGCGAGGGAGCTCTTTGTTTCGCGCACGACGAGACCGGACCGTCGACGTCGGTGTTACACTCGTAGACTTTGTTGAAAGCGTCCGCGCCGAGAAAGATGTCGTTTTGTTCGTTAGTCGCCGCCGATCCCAACCACGTGCTGCCGATGTCGTCATTGAAGTGAGTTGCGTTCAAAAACATTTCTTGCATGTTCGTGACTTCCTCAACGTCCCATTTAGAAATACCGGTTCCTTTGAACTCCGTGGCGTTCAAAAACATGCGAAACATAGTTCTGACCGACGACGTGTCCCATTTAGAAATATCTTGGTTGAAGGAGTGCGCGTTACGAAACATTTTCTCCATATTCGTTACGTGACTAGTATCCCAATACCCGATGGCTTCCTTGAATTCAAAAATCGCGTCGAACATTCTGTCCATTCTCGTCACGCTGGAGACGTCCCAGTATTTGAGACCTTTGCCTTTGAACTTGGGCAAGAAACGGAACATAAACGCAGTATCTGTTGCATTTTTCATATTCCAATAGCTCAAATCGGCATCGAAGAGCGATAGTGAAAATTGTGTAACTTTTCCGGTGCAGGCGGCCAAAAGAAACTCTGCGTCAAAGATTCCTCTAAAATTTTGGACGAGCGAAACGTCCCATTGCGGAAGGACGCCGTACTCGCTCTCGCGAGCAAATTCGGTGCAGATACCGTGAATTGGTTCTTCGCCGAGGCAATTACAAACTGCACCTTGAAGTTCGGTGAAATTGTTTGGAAAAACTCTGTTACCGAGAGCATTGAAAAAGTACGGCTTTTTCAATTCACACGTATCCGGCGGGCCGCTCGTCGATGTCTCGCATACCCACTTGTTGTTAAACGCGAGAGCTCCCGAAAACATGCTCGTAAACGTGATGTAGGAAGACGAAAGATCCCATTTGCTCACGTCACCGGCAAACTTAATTGCATCGAAGAACATGTCTTGGAAACTTACGACGTTGTGAACGTCCCATTTTGAAATGTCTTGATTAAATGATAGGGCGCCTTGAAACATTGCTCCCATCGAGGTCACGCTCGACACGTTCCAATCGCCAATCGGTTTGTTGAACTTAAACGCCCTGGCAAACACTGCGAACATGTTATTGACATTCGAAACATCCCAGAAATTAAGATTTGAATTGAATGCTTCGCATTCCAAGAACATTCCATCCATTTTTTTGTTTCGAGGCGTTTTCCAGAGAGAAATATCGGCGTTGAATTTAGTACATCGACGAAACATTCCACCCATGTTTTCAGCATTCTCCACGTTCCAAAATGAAATCGGTTCGATAAAATTAGCGCAACTGCTGAACATCCCCTCAAAAAATTGAGCTCGAGACACTGACCAGAACTTCAAACCAGTTCCCAAAAACGCACGTTGATCACCGAAAGTATCTACGAAAGTCAAAACCTGCGACGTGTTCCACAAGCTCAAATCCGGATTGAATCGTTCTAAAACTTCCATTGGAAGCATTGGAGTACAAGGAAACGGAGGTCCAGAAGTCGTTAAACGCGGTCCTGAAAACGCAGATGACATATCCGATATTTCAGACGTATCCCAATGCGAAAGAACGCCGTAAATGTCGCCATCAGAATTTCGCTCGGTGTAGCCAACTTCGAGGCAATTACCTTTCACGGGATCTTCTCTCAAACATTGGCAGATAAGATCGAAAAACTCTTGTTGTGGCACCGGTATCTTCTTACCAAACTTGTTTAAAGGCGGTGGGCTCGGTGGTGGGCTCGGCGGCGGACTCGGCGGCGGCGGACTCGGCGGCGGCGGACTCGGCGGCGGGCTCGGCATCTCCTCTCCCCAGCCGCGAACGAACAGCGCTTGCGCGCAAATAAAAACCAATGTCGCGCAGAACATAGTTCGAAGACGTACCGTCCGTAACGCCATGGTATTAACTGTTACCTTCGTACTTGTATAGTCGGTTCGTAGTTATCGCTCGATGAAAATGCAAATACTTTCTGAAGAATATTTTTTTCTCTCAAACTTTTGTCAGTTACTTTTTTTCGCGGAAATTTTGCCTCGAAGTCGTCGCACGTACTTTTTGTGTAATTCAGCAGAATGTTTGTTAACGCTTTCCGAAAAGAACATTTCGTCGTTCTCTTCAATCGCGGAATAAGTCAATCGTCAATCGTTAACGTTTTTGGCTTCATTTCACGCAATCGGAATCCCAGGCGAATTTCTTCCTCGTTTCCACGGAATCCCAAACTTTTAACTTTCGAGAGAGGTACTTTGAGTTGAAAAAATCCTTCTCCAGCGCTTCGTAATTTTCTAATATCCGTTCCTCCGAGGACGCTTTCACGACGACTGCGCCGCACAAGGTTTTGCTATTGCCTCTGTTTTTCCGTCCTCCTCGTAACAAACCCCACGCTAAGAGAATTTGGGACGGTTTCCACGCCTGGTCGTCCGCGATGTCGGCCGCCTGTTCTCGTTCCTCGTCTCCTCCTCCACCTCCTCCTTCTTTCTCTTCCTCTCGCGTGGAAACGAACGCGTCGTCCAACAAGGGCGCCCCACCTCCACCAAACGGCGAGTACTTCACCACCGCGATACCTTTCGATTCGCAAAATTCAATCAAATCTTCCTGCGGCCACATCGGATGTGCCTCGATTTGGTTCACGCTCGGCTTAATCTCGCAATAACTCAACAGCTCCTCCAAATGTCTCACGTGATAGTTCGAAACGCCAATCGCTCGAATTTTGCCTTCTTTCAAGCACTTTTCTAACGCTCTGTACGCGTCTTTCCTCTTCTCTTTGTGTATTTCCGAGTCTGGCGAGACTTTCGACACGCCCGGCCAATGTAACATGATTAAGTCAATCGCGGGTATTCGCAACCGGAGGAGAATTTTCTCAACTGCTTGTTCCACCAATAGTTTCGAATGCATCTCCGCCGGTGCGATTTTCGACGCGAGAAACGGCATCTTTCTCTCAAAATTCTTTTTTTTTGTCTTCTTCTTGTTCTCATCATCATCATCATCATCCTTAGTCGTCGTTTTTGTCGTCGTCATCCATTCCTCCAGCGCTTCACCAATATCGCTCTCGTTTTTATATATAGATGCGGTATCTATGTGTTCATATCCAATTTCCAACGCTTTCTTCACCGCTTTCGTGCACTGCGCGCCTTTGAGTTTATACGTTCCAAACGCCAAGCGAGGCATGAACACGTTCGGTGAAATCTCTATCGTCGTCGTTCTTTCGTTGTTGTTGAAATTGTTGTTCGTAGACGACGACGAAGACATTCTTCCGCGATATGAGAAGGAGAGTGCGTTGTTTGTGACGAACTCTCTTTTTACAACTGTTTCTTTCACTCGTCGCATCAGCGACACAAAAAACATCATCATCATCCTTTTCTCTTCTTCCGTCAGAGAAGAAGAAGAAGGATGGGCAACCAAATATCCACGAACGCGCCGAGAGTGCAGGTGAGCAACAACAACGCACACTTTTTTTATTCTCTCTCGTTTTCTCTTCTTCTTCTTCTTCTTCTTCTTCGTCGTCGTCGCATCCATAACTAACACGGGAGAACTCTCTTCCTCGTATGAAACTCAAAAATCAAACGTAGGTATCGGATTTAGTGCAAACGGACGTTCCAGAGTTGAAATATAAAGACGCGTTAGGTGGTGGACGGTTTTTCAAGACCCATCGGTGCGAAACGAAGTCGTTTACGTCGTCGATACCTTCCGCAGAAGAAGAAGAAGGAGAAGAAGAAGAAGAAGAAGAAGAAGATGTAAAAAGAGGAAGAGAAGAAGAAGACAAAGGAACGACGACGAGAAGAAAAGCCACCAATAAAAATACAAACGAAGAGGAAGAAGAAGAAGAAGAAGAAGAAGAAGAAGAAGAAGAAGAGGCGAAAGAAAAATCCACCAACAAGACGCGTTCAAAAGTCATCCTCAAGAAAAGGAAGAAGACGACGACGACGAGGGGGGGGAATTTTAACGAAGTAGGGGACGTGGTGATTAAAGTGTACGTGAAACGAGGACAGGTTCCAGATTTACAGAAACACGAGAAACGAGTGAGAGATATCGGTAAGACCCTGTTGAAATATCCAAACTCGAAAGATATCGTGCACGTGTGGCCGTTTCAGAAGGTGAAGGAAACGGAAAGGGCGGTGTATTTGATGCGACAGTATTCGTTTTCGACGCTGTACGATCGATTAAATCAACGACCGTTTTTGTCGTTTTTGGAAAAGAAATGGATTTGTTATCAGTTGCTACACGCGATGAAGTTTACGCACGAGAGGAACGTCACGCACGGGGACGTCAAGTGCGAGAACGTGCTGATGACATCGACGAATTGGGTGTTTTTGTCAGATTTTGCGAGTTTCAAACCAAAGTCGGTGCCGGTGGATAATCCAGCCGATTTTACTTTTTACTTCGACGCTGGAGGGAGGAGAAGGTGTTATTTAGCACCGGAAAGGTTTGTAGATAGTAACGCGAACAGCAGTAATATTAATAACGATAGCAGTAGTAATCTTCAGGAGTTGGAGATGGAGAAGGAAAAAAGAATACAAAGAGGCGCGCGAAGAGGGAGTAAAGGATATACTTCGGACGGAGAAGAGGACGACGAATTTGATAGCGAGTATGCGATCACGAGAGAGATGGATGTGTTCGCTTTAGGTTGTGTTATCGGTGAACTGTTCACAGATGGTACGGCGACGTTTGATTTAGCGCAAGCGCTCGCGTACAGAGACAAAAACGAAGGATACGAACCGGACCATTTCATCGCGAATAATCTCTCGAAATCAGTTCCAAACGACAAGAAAGCCCGAGATGAAATTTTGAACTTGATTTTAGCTATGATTCAACGCGTTCCGTACGAAAGACCGTCGGCGGAGGAAATATTCAACTCGTGCGTTGCGTCTGGGTTTTTTCCTGCGTATTTTGACGCATTACACGCGATGGGAAGTGACATAATTAACGCCAACGCAAGTTTAGACGTCACGATTGAATATTTGAAAAAGGAAGTTCCCGATCTCGTCAAGAAGATTCGGAAAGTGGAGGAAAGGCTACCGTCATCGAAAGCGAAAGGCGGATCGCCTGGTATGCGTATTCTTGCGCAATATCTGTGTCTAGCTATACGCGCGTGCAATGTACAAAGTGTCCGGGTAGACGGATTTTATTTGCTTGAAAAGTACATCGGCAAATATTGCGACGATCAGACAAGAATCGATCTCATTGTCCCAAGATGCGTCGAAACGATAAAAGAAAAAGACTCTGAAAACGACGACGATAACGATACTGTCGTTATTGTGAATAACATCAACAGCAGTAGTACGAATAGTAACAGTAGCGCACCATCGACGTCTCGAGTGAAAGCTGCGGCGATTAGGACTTTAGAGGCGACGCTTTCTCGAGCGTGTGATTTGCAGAAATCAGATTCAAAGTTATTCCAAGACTACGTCTGGCCAGCTTTGCGTCAACTCGCAGCTTTATCGTCCAGTGCTGCACAAGCCAACGAAAGTCGGAACGAATACGCGAAAGTTACGTTAGCTGAAACGCTCTCCCGCTTTTGTCAAAACGCGTTTCGGTTTTCCGCGCAGCGCTCAGCCCTAGGATGCAAAGAAGTTCTCGATGAAGACCAAGCGAGCTTAGCTGAAGATTTCGCAAAGTTGACGACGGTAAAGTCTGGGACGATTTACTCGGATGAGATTGGAGGGGGAGATGCATCTACGTATACCGCTTTCGATGATGTGGACAACAATCAAAATAATTCAATGAACCCAAACAATACCGCTAATGGAGGTGATTTTGGTGAAAGCGCGAACACGAATACTACTTTTGGTGGAAAGAAAACATCGGCGAGTGACTCATTCGACATATCTATTCAAGCGCACAGAAACGAAGCGCGACAAATTATATTGGAGATTTTTGCGAGCTTGAACACGCATCCAAATGCCACGGTGGCTTTGTTGGAAAATATGGGGGGAATCGCAAAGTTTTTCGGCCGCAAAGAGACGACGAGTTTTTTATTGCCGCTCTTAGTGACGTGCTTAAATGCATCCGATTGGCGGACGAAGCGTGCGTTCTTATCAAACATTTCAGATGTTGCCATGGAATGTGGGGCATCTGTCACAGAATCGTTTGTCATTCCCTGCGCGGAGAGGTGCTTGACAGATATAAATGATGACGTGGTTCAGGCAGCATTACAATGTCTCCATAACATCGTCTCTGCTGATGATGAAAGTGATGAGAATACGGATTCAGATGATGTAATCGCAAGCGCCGTTTCGCTTGATTTGCAGACATCTGTCATTGTTAACGCGTGCTCAAAATCTGCGCCGTTGATGTGTCATCCGATCCAATCTATACGAGACGCAGCGATTGATTTCTTCGCCTCGGCTGCAAAGAAACTTGGACCAGTCGATACTTTTGCATTTCTCGCGCCAATAGTTGAACCATTTCAAAGAAAAACACTGGCGCCGTTGCCATCATCGTCGCCCTCTCTTTCGTCTTCGAATGAACATAATAAGAGTAAAGATTCCGTATTGTTGTGGGCAACGTGCCCGGATGCGTTTCAAGACGCTCAAAGTTTACGAGCCGCTTTGAGGGATCCACCATTGAGCGAGTCGTACGACCGAGCTGTTGCTTCTTTATTGCAGAGTAATTTTGCTTCTGCTGATGATTTGAATAACTTTGCAAATACGGTCATCTTAGAATCTTTAGCGATTGAGGAGTCTGTGCAGCCTCTAGTACCTTACATTCTGGCAACGTTAGAGGCGCGACGAAGACAAAACGCCCGGGTTCTTGAATCACGCGAGGGAGTAGCTATTGCATCAGGAACCCCCGCAGCATCAAAGCATACTTCTGCGTCTGCCATTCTCTCTACTTTCCGCAAACCCCTCGTTGTGCCGAGCAAGTCTATACCTGTGGTGGACGTTGTGCAAACGAACGATGGTTTTGAGAATTCTGTCGCTTCCAAATCTCTCCCCGCGATTTCAACTGCGGCAAGGAATATATCATCGTCCGCATCGTGGGTTCCTCGCGGTGTGCTCTGGGCTCATTTGAAGGAGCACAGAAGTGCCGTGAATCATCTCGCCACGGCGCCTACGAATGCAAACGTGCCGTATTTTGTATCGTGCTCTGATGACGGGTCGTGTAAGATTTGGGATTCCAGACGATTGGAACGAGATGTATCGTTTCGTTCGCGCCTGACGTACGCTTCTCAGAGCGGCAAGATTAAAAGCGCGTGCGTGTTATCTGAAAATAGAGTCTGTTCAGGCTCCGATTGTGGGTCGGTGCACGTGTGGCGCGTGGAATATGTAAAAGCAACGAAAACATCAAAGAGCACCGGAGAAGACGGTCCAGAGGGCAGAAAAAGAATGTACACCGGTGCGGCTGAAAAGTACACTGGTGCGGCTCAAATATACACGTATGATATTTCGGAAGGTGCGGTCGTTTCCACCCTGGCGATTTCGCCAAGCGTTGTTGCCTTTGCAACGCAGCGTGGCGGATGTAAAGTTTGGGATTTACGGCAGTCCACCCGAGGTGACGGGAGAAGCGCGATTGTCTCCTTACCTTGGCATCCGAAAAGAGGCGTGATTACTTCTCTTGCAAACGCAAACGGTGAAGTATTGACATCTGATTTTAGCTCTATTCCCTTCGTAAACAGTGGGAATGTTAACGAAGAAGGCTTCTCAACCTCGCCATGGTTTGTTTTATCGACGTCGACGGGTGAAGTCGAGCTCATCGACTCGAGATTTATGACATCTGTTGCCCGATGGAAAGCTCCGACTCGAACAAGCGCGAGAAATGCATCATCCGCAGCAACGCAGCCACGTAGGAATTTGCGCACATTCTCCGACTCGATTTCATGCATGAGTGTTCGTGCGTTCTTACCTCCGTCTTCTGACGCCATGAAAATGATGAAACCTCTGGTTTGGTGTTCACACAAAAGGAACGAGATTGCCTTGTGGGATGCATCCACTGGCGAATGTAGAGAAGTTTTACGAACTTTGGACTCTAGTTTAATTGGCGTTGAGTTGGAAGCAGCGAGCAGAGCCCGGCCGAACGTGTTGGCATCTGGTACGAGTTTACGTAAACTCGACTCTGATTGGCGCTTGAGCGACCCTTTTTTACGCTCTCAAACGAATAAATACAGTCAAGCCGACTTTACTGCGACAACAACAAGCAGCGAAAGAGAAAAAAGAGAGGAGAATTCTGTTGAAAGCGAGGAGGATTCTAATTGGAGCGACGTCGAAATAAACGAAGGCAACGAAGAATCGGGATTCGACAACGACAGTTTCCGATCGCTCCTCTCCTTGCCGTCCGGTGTGTTAATCTCGGGAGGCTCCGATTGTACCATACGCGCGTGGTTTCCTGGAGATAGTTCAAAGTCCCGCATTCTCTCCGGCCCGCCTCGTCACGGTTCTAGTCGACCTCGATACGTGGAAACCCGTCTAGAATCCACCTCTCGTCTGGTCCGCGTCGGCGAAGCGAAACAACGTCCCACGTTCATTCGCATTCAGCAAGAAACCTCTCCGTACCAATCATCATCGACATCCTCCTCCGGGAGACAAAGACGCGGTGGTGGTGGTTTTGCTGGTACTGATAACGACAACAACGACGGCTCCAGCGCGGCTGCTCGCGAAAACTCCATCGCGAGCAGAAACGAGGGCCACCACGACGCCATCACCGCGTTGGCGACGGTCCCGTCCTACTCCTCCTCTTCCTCTTCCGCCGGCGACGCGTTCAGAGGTGGTCGAATGCTCTTATCGGCCAGTAGAGACGGTGTGATTAAAGCTTGGAAATAGAGAGAGAGAGATAAATAGCGAGAAGTTGTAAATATTGAATCGTCATGTGTTTACATAGGGAAAACGCGCACACACGAAGACGAATTACCCTCATAGATTTGCAACACAAGAAAAAATGCTCCATCACGCGACTCTGTCGACACGATGTTGCGCCGCCGTCGCGGGGGCATCCTCCAACGCTACCACCAGAACCACCACCACCCTTGCCTCGACCTCGTACGCCCATTTGAGAATAACCCGTCGCAGCGCAGGGAGAACAACAGGAGGGGTTTGTTGTTTCGCCGACGGCGCCAAAGACGAGGAGATTTTTGCATGGAAGCGCCTCCAAAGCGAGTACACCGCCTGGCGCGTGAAAAACAACATTCTCGCGCCAAACGTGGAAGTCGCGTACGTCGGTGGTAGTGAGAAAGAGAAAGGAGGGGACGATTTGTACCGAGGCGTGAAAGCGACGAGCGATATCGCGAGCGAGGACGATTTAGTCCGCCTGCCCAGAGAAGCAACCATGCTCGTCGTCGAAGGTCAGGAGAATCCACACGAAGAGTATATATCGAACGAGTTATGGGCGAAGGCTGGGGACGAACGGTGGGCGTTGCGAGTGGCGTTGGTACTCTTGTACGAGAAATCCTTGGGTTCTCGATCGAAGTTTTACGAGTACATCGAGCAACTGCCAAAGTCGTTCGAGAATTTAGGCACGTGGACGGAGGAGGAAGTGAGAGAATTGCAATACTCTGTGGGAGAGAAGTTCGCGAAAGAGCAGAGGTTGGAGAACGAAAAAGCGTGCGAGTTGATTCAGGAGTACGCGCGAGATGGCGGCTTGAAGACGATTGAGAGGGAGGAAGTCATTTGGGCGTTGGACGTAGTGCGGTCGCGCGTTTTTTCCGGAAAGATTGCAGACCAGGAGGCTTTGCAGAGGAAATTGTTACCTCGAGCTTTATCGGTTGGGACGGTGTTCGCGTCATTTTTGACTGCACAGACGACCGAGTTGAAATGGTTGTGCGTGTTTGCGTTGTTAGCTTTAGTTGTTTTCGATTCGACGAAGGAGAACGACGTGAAGACGGACACGGCGTATGTGTTGATGCCGTTAATCGACGCGTTCAATCACCAGACGATGTTAAAAACGGAGTTTGAGTTTACGAATTCTGAGTTTGCGTTAAAATCGCCGAAGAGTTACAAAAAGGGCGAGGAAGTGTTGATTAGTTACGGTTTGATGCCGAACGACGAGTTGCTTTTGCGGTACGGATTCGTGGACGATCAAAACGTAGCGGACACGTACCAATTCGAAGGGTTGCTCCCGTACTTGACGCAAAACGATCCTACGCTGAAGGAAAATCTGGAGAAGAATCCGAAACGCATCGAAGCTTTGCGCTTTATTCCCGAAGGGTCCTTAGAAGATTTGACTTTGGAAGATTCCGCGTGGCGAGGCGCGTTTGTCAGCGATGGCACCGCGGAACCCAACTTATCTTGGGCTTTGCGATGTCTCTACGCCACCGAATCGGAATGGATTAACGCTGGCGGATCCTGCGACGGGTTTCGATTAGGCGGCGGACAAACGGAAAAGAAAGCCGCGCTAGCGTTGAAAATGGCGTGTGAATATAGATTACAAGAGATGGAAACGACGTATAACCAAGACCAAGGCTTGTTGAAAGAGAAAGGCGGGGAGAATTGGAAAATGCGACAGGCGATTTTGTATCGCATGCGTAAGAAGAAGATTCTCTCCGACGCGGTGAAAAGATATTCGGTGTAGTAGTATGTTTTATTATTATATTAAGGTAATTTTGGTATTGTACAAGACTATGCTACTTTGTTTTTACTTACTACTATGCCTATCTCTCCTCAAATCTTCACGCTGCTCAACAACTTCGCCAACTCGTCCTCCTCCTCGTTCGTTCTCACCGTCACTTTCATCAACATCTCCAAACATTTATTCACCAACGCGATTTGCGTTTTCGCAAACTGGCTCTGCGATGGCAACTGTTTCAATCTATCCAGACGTTTATAAAGCATCTGTCTCCTCTTGGCGTCTTCGCGTTCCATCGCCGTCGAGTAAACGCCACCGATAACTCTCCTCCCGTTCTCCTCGTCGTCCGTACCTCCTCCGTCGGACGACGCCGCCGCGCCGCCGAGACTATACCTTTCCCGCTTACTCGTCCTCTCCCGCCTCTGCTGCATCGACCGTTTCTTCTTCTCTTTCTTCCTCGATAACAACAGCGCAGCAGTAGTAGTAGTAGCAGTCGTAGTAGTAGTCGTTCCCCCTCCTCCTCCTCCTCCTCCTCCTCGCACTGGCGACACACCTAGTCTGGCGTGCGACCTCAAACCCACTCCCGCCGTTCTCTTTTTACTCATCTTTTTATCTATTATTCGTCCACTCCTCTTCGATGGTTTTAACGCTACGAATCGTTTTTCTGCCGCTGCTGTTGTCCCCAACACTCTTTGTTGTTGCGTGTTATTCTTCGTCTGCTCCCGATGGTCCTCCTCCTCCTCTATTTTAAAAGGGGTGTTGTTCCCGGTCGTCGTCACCATCATCATCACTTCTGGACGACGATGTCGATTTTGTTCTTCACCATCATCAAAGTAAAACGCATTATCGTCGTCATCATCATCCATAGCGGTGGTGCGCATTTTGTTGTCGTTCACGTTTCTGTTGTTGTTCGAGTTGTCGTTCTCGGGTTCCGCATCCGCGTCGTAAAAATCGCCGCTCGTTTGCCTCCGCATCATAATATATCTCTCTCTGGAGACCTTTGCGTCAATGACGAAACTCTCTTTTCCCCTAAAAAAGTCTCCAAAATAGGAGTGTCGCATCACAACGAGGACGACAAAAACGAACATGTTGACTCACACGTTTTCTTCTTCTCGCACGCTCAGAAAAAACACCGAGGCGTTGCTTTTGAGCGGGAGGAATAGGAACAGGAGGAATACGAGCAATAGGAGTTTCGGTGGTTTTAATATGAAAAGAAGAGGAGAAAGAAGAGAAGCGCGACGCACCGTCGTGATGGCTTTAGGGAAGGACGATGCAGAAGAGGATAAAGACAAAGAAGAAGAAGAAGACAAAGAAGAAGAAGAGATGAGTAAACTCTCCCGCGCGATGGCAACCGCGAGACAGAACGAAAAGTTAGGCTTTTCCCCGGGCTACGTAAAAGGAGTGGGTGGTGAAAATGGTGGTGTGTCCTCCTCTGTTTCCTCCTCTTTGTTCTCCGCGGAAGAATCCGCCGAGGCTGCCTTTGCAGATTTGATAAACACGAGCTCGAACGACGACGGAAATGAAGGTGAGGATGATGTAAAAAAACTAAACCTCTCGGAACTTGCGAAAGGCAGTCGCATGAGCGAGGAAGCCGTCCGGCAAAAAGATACGAACGTTGGAGGCGTTCTCGGTGATTTAATCAACTTAGGATCTATTTTGCTCAAAGGCGGACACATCGTCAAGAAGAAAGACGGACGCGTTTGATTTTTATGACGACGGTGAGGATGGTGATGATGATGACGATGATGTGAGAGTTTTTTGCTGGTCGCACGTGCAATAAGAGAGTTCCACGTATCAGACCATTCGGAATCAGACCATTCGGAATCAGACCATTCGGAATTAGAATTAGACTTCTTCTTTGAATACTATTATTTATGTACTAACGCGCGCGTGCACAAATAAAAGAGCAAGACACTCGAATTTTGAAAATCCCTCAGAAAGCAAACAAGTTTTTGCGCATACGAATAATACGAACAACAACGTTAACATGTTGTTCAGACTGGAGATTAACAACAGCAATTCTTCCTCTTCCTTTTCTTCCTACGCGTTGCACCCGAACGTGCCGACAATCGTAGGACGGGACCCTTCCATCGCGCACGTTCCCATCGAGAATGAGAATTCTGTGTCGAGAAAACACGCGATTTTGACCGTCGTCGTCGCTACTTCTTCTGCCGGTGTACACGCGAAATCGATGGCAAAAGAGGAGGGAGAGGAGGGTGATACTACTACTTTTTTGGAAGTGACTGATTGCGGGAGTAAACTCGGCACTCGGGTTTCCAGCGTCGTTTCAACCAGCAGAGAAGAAGGAGACGAAGAAGAGAAGAATAAACTCGAAAGATTAGACAAAAATTCTACGCGAAGAGTGCCATTAATATGGACGCCGTCGTCGTCGTCGGCATCAGGTGGAGGAAGAGGAGGAGGAGGAGATCGAGGAGGTAAAAAGGTGTGGTTATTAAAGTTTGGCAAAATAGCCGCGACGGTGAGATGCATCGAGGAGGACAACGCCGCGACGAATACTAACGGTCTCGACGCGGCGGATGAAAACGAGGAGGAGGAAGGAGAAGCGACGGAAAGCGATGATGATGATGATGACGACGATGATGATGGAAGCGATGGAGGAGTGCACGAGGAGGAGGACGGTGACGCGGGAGTCGGGTGGAAACGCGCGAAAACGAAAAAGGAGAAGAAGAAAACGGACGGTAATAACAGAGGGCGAGTAAACGTAGATCGAGAGGAGGTGGAAGTGGAAACGGTCGTAGACGCGTCGTTGTTTCGAGAGCAAATACTCTCGCCTTTGAATTCGTCGCCACCACCATCGAGATTGGTTTCCACGATCGAGGAGGAGGAAAACGACGACGAAAACCGACTTCGACGAGTGGCAAACACTAGCAGCAACGACAACAACACTAATAATAAAAAACGATTCCAGAAGCAGTCGATTACGATAAACGGTAAACCCACAAAAGCCGCTCGAAATGGCGGCGGCGTGGAATCGTTTTCTCCGAGCGCTATAAAAGTAAAGAATAAGAAGCAAAAAGTTCCGTGGCCGTACGAGACGGACGGCTACGAAACGTTGGCGCAATTCGAAACCGCTCTCGATCGCGAGGAAAAAGCCGCGCGACGGTTGAAAGAGAAAATGGCCGAAGACTTGTTCGAGGATTTTTCGACGACGAAACCGAACGCGTCGGTGAAAAGGAAGCAAGGGAGTACAGCGAGCAGAGGTAAACGCTCGTAAACATGGAGAGAGATTTGAGAGAGATTTTAACGCAGCAAAATGTATACTATTACTCACAGCGTGCAGAAGAAACACAACAAAATGAACTTAAGACCAAAAAACGTCAGAACGAATTTTTCCTCTGTCTGCACAAAGTTATCCTTCGACGAAAGAAAACATCATCACACCAATGCTTGCACAACATCTCTCCCATCCCGTTCAGACGATGCAGACGACGATTCAGACGAACGTGAGAACGAATGCATCGTCTTCTCTTCGTCCCCTTGGTCTTCGTTGTCGAGGGAGACACGGAGCTGCAGTTTTAAAAGCATCCGGAAGAGGAACACACACAGTGAGAAGATTACGCGTCGAAAACGTCATCAC